>Ga0080064_1000106_pt1 | contig 248005 bp, 263 predicted proteins | sample Subgrocontami54m_FD_69260 | JGI IMG/M metagenome (GOLD analysis project Ga0080064, IMG submission 69260) | Subsurface groundwater microbial communities from S. Glens Falls, New York, USA - GMW46 contaminated, 5.4 m (SPADES assembly) (version 2) ...
GTTTCCCTAAAGCGCCGGGGAAACGGCGCGGTGACCCCGTTTTGGGGTCAGCGACGCCGAGGGTTCCCCAGCTTTAGGGAAACGAGTGGGCCGCGCGCGGCCGGGAAAAGCACCCGCGAGCCAAGACACCGCGTCATGATAGGATAATCCGATGAAGTTCAAGATCCGTTCGTCCATGAAGCCCAAGGGCGACCAGCCGCAGGCGATCGAGAAGCTCGCGGCGGGCCTGGACGCCGGCGAGAAGGCCCAGACCCTGCTCGGGGTCACGGGTTCGGGCAAGACGTTCACGATCGCGCACGTGCTGGCGCGCGCCGGGCGGCCCACGTTGGTCCTCTCCCACAACAAGACCCTCGCGGCCCAGCTCTACAGCGAGTTCAAGGACATCTTCCCCGAGAACGCGGTCGAGTATTTCGTGAGCTACTACGACTACTACCAGCCCGAGGCCTACATCCCGCAGACCGACACCTTCATCGAAAAGGACTCCGCGATCAACGAGGACATCGACCGCCTGCGCCTGCGGGCGACGAGCTCGCTTTTGTCCCGGCGCGACACGATCGTCGTGGCCTCGGTCTCGGCGATCTACGGCCTGGGCTCGCCGGCCGAGTACGCCGAGATGCTCGTCTTCTTCCGGAAAGGGGAGAGCTTCTCACGCGAAGAGGCCCTGCGCAAACTCGTGGACATCCGGTACCTCCGCAACGACACCGACTTCAAGCGCGGCACGTTCCGCGCGCGCGGTGACACGCTCGAGATCTTCCTCGCCTATGAGGAGACCGCCGTGCGGGTCGAGAGCGAGTGGGACCGCATCACGCGTATCTCGCGCATCGACCCTCTGACCGGCAAGGTCCTGCACGAACTCGACGAGGTCGCCGTCTATCCGGCCAAGCATTTCGTGACCACCGAGCCTCGCATGGAGCGGGCGCTCGTCGAGATCGAGGAAGAGCTCTGCCAGCGCCTGAAGGAGCTGAACGCCGAGAACAAGCTCGTCGAAGCCCAGCGCCTCGAGCAGCGCACCCGTTACGACATGGAGATGATGCGCGAGCTCGGTTTCTGCTCGGGGGTCGAGAACTATTCGCGCATCATCGGAGGCCGCGCGCCCGGCTCGCGGCCCGACTGCCTGCTGGATTACTTCCCGAAGGATTTTCTGACGGTGATCGATGAATCGCACATCTCGGTGCCCCAGATCCGCGGGATGTACGCGGGCGACCGCGCCCGCAAGGAGACGCTCGTCTCGTACGGTTTCCGCCTGCCGTGCGCGCTCGACAACCGGCCGCTGCGGTTCGAGGAATTCGAGGCGCTCACCGGGCAGACGATCTACGTCTCCGCCACGCCGGCCGACTACGAGGTGCGCCGTTCGTCGCGGGTGGTCGAACAGGTGATCCGCCCGACGGGCCTGGTGGACCCCGAAGTCGAGGTCCGCCGTACGAAGGGCCAGATCGACGATCTCCTCGAGGAGATCCGCCGGCGCGCCGAGGCCAAGGAACGCGTGATCGTCACGACGCTGACCAAGCGCATGGCCGAGGAGCTGGCCAAATATCTCGAGACGGCGGGGATACGCGTGAAATACCTGCATTCCGAGATCGACGCGATCCAGCGCGTGGAGATCCTGCGCGACCTGCGCCTGGCGAAGTTCGACTGCCTGGTCGGCATCAATCTCCTGCGCGAAGGCATCGACCTGCCGGAGGTATCGCTGGTGGCCGTACTCGACGCCGACAAGGAAGGTTTTCTGCGCAGCCAGAGCTCGCTGATCCAGGTCGCCGGACGCGCCGCGCGCCACGTGAACGGCCACGTGATCCTGTACGCCGACACCGTCACCGACTCGATGCGCGCGCTGATCAGCGAGACCGAGCGCCGCCGCAAGATCCAACTCGAGTACAACCGGAAGAACGGCATCACCCCGACCTCCATCAAGAAGGAGATCCGCGAGGGGATCGAGGCGATCCGGAAGGCCCGCGTGATCGTGCAGGAACAGACCGGGCTGCCCGACGACACCGCGGACGTCTTCCAGGTCTTGAGCGATCTCGAGCGTGAGATGGAGGAGGCTGCGCGCGCCCTCCAGTTCGAGCGCGCGATCCAGTTGCGCGACCAGATCAAGCTCATCCAGAAGAAGCTCGAGAAGGAAAAAGTGAAGGTGCGCGCGTGAAGGAGGACCCCGTGCTCGAGGCGCTGCGCCGTCACCGGGACGGATTCGTCTCCGGCGAGGAAGTCTCGCGCCGGCTCGGGGTCTCGCGCGCGGCGGTCTGGAAAGGCATCGAGGCCCTGCGACGGCTGGGCTACGGGATCGAATCGCGTCCCGGGGAAGGGTACCGGCTCGTTTCCGTTCCGGACAAGCTTTTCGCCGACGAGATCTCGGCGGGCCTCAAGACCCACCGCTTCGGGCGGCGGATCGTCTCCTACGAGGAACTCGACTCCACCAACGACGCAGCGTTCCGCCTGGGCGAGGAAGGGGTGACCGAGGGCGCCTGCGTGTTCACGGAGCACCAGCGCAAGGGCCGGGGGCGCCTCGGCCGTCACTGGACGAGCCCCAAGGGCCGGAACCTCCTTTTCTCCGTCCTTCTCCGGCCCAAGCTGGCTCCCGCCGAAGCCTCCAAGATCACGCTGACCGCCGCGGTCTCGGTCGCCCGCACGATCGAGTCGGTCACGGGCAAGGCCCCCGGGATCAAATGGCCCAACGACGTGCAGATCGGCGGGCGCAAGGTCTGCGGCATCCTGACCGAGATGAGCGCCGAGCTCGACCGCGTGAAATTCGTGGTGCTCGGGATCGGCCTCAACGTGAACGCCTCGCGTTCGGAGCTGCCGCCCGGCGCGGTCGCGCTGCGCGAGGCGGCCGGCCGGAAGCTTTCCCGCGTCGACCTGGCCCGCGAACTTCTCGAACACCTCGAGGCGGATTACCTGCGCCTGCGCGACGGGCGTTTCGACGCGATCGCGCGGGAATGGGAAGAGCTATCCGTCACCTCGGGCCGGCGGGTCACGGCCGTCATCATGGGCCGCAAGGTCCAGGGACAGGCTACCGGCATCGATCCGGACGGAGCGCTGTGGATCCGCAAGGACAACGGACTGCAGGAACGCATCCTGGCAGGGGACGTCGAATCGTGCGCCTCCTGACCGTCGACGTCGGCAACACGAGCCTCTACGCGGCTCTCTTCGAGGGCGCGCGTGTGATCCGCCGCTTCCGCCTGCCGACCGCCCGGTTCTCCGGGGCCGCTGTCGAGCGGCTGGCCCGGCGCTTTCCCTCGGCCGACGCGGCGATCATCGGCAGTGTCGTGCCGTCGGTGGGTCGCCTGCTGCGCCGCAACCTGCCGAAAGCGGCCGGTTACCCGGCATTCCTTCTCGGCCGGGATCTTGAAGTCCCGATCCGCAATCGCTACCGCGACCCCCGGCAGGTCGGCCAGGACCGCCTCTTGAACGCCCTGGCGGCCTATTCCAGGTACCGCCGGGAATGCATCGTCATCGATTTCGGGACCGCGGTGACCTTCGACGTGGTTTCCCGGAAAGGGGAGTACCTGGGCGGCGTGATCGCCCCGGGGATCGAGATCACGCTCGAAGCGCTCTTCCGGCGCACCGCTCTCTTGCCCCGCATCCGCCTGGCCCACCCCCGGTCCGTCGTCGGACGGGACACCGCCGAGAGCATCCGGGCAGGCTGCGCCTACGGGATCGGGGGGCTCTGCGAGCGCCTGGTCCGCGAGATCACCCGGCAGTGCCGTTTTCACCGCCCCTTGATCCTGGCGACGGGGGGCTATGCCCGTTTCATGCGCCGCTACTACCCGGGGATCCGTCACATCGACCCCGACCTGACCGTCCGGGGCCTCTTTCTGGCCTATCGGGCTTTCCGCTCCGCGCGCTAAAAATCCGCTTGACAAACTTCCTGGACTGCGTAAAATCACCACATTAGCACTCATCGCAAAAGAGTGCTAACACTTAAACGAGCTTTCATAACCACCCCAACCCTTATAAGAGGAGGTTGAGCACATGGAGAAGTCGAAGATCCAACCCCTGGGCGACCGCGTCCTGGTCGAGCCGCTCGAAGCGGAAGAGAAGTCCGCCGGCGGGATCGTCATCCCGGACAGCGCCAAGGAAAAGCAGCAGCGCGGCAAAGTCGTTGCCATCGGCAAGGGCCGCACCACCGAGGAAGGGAAGATCACCCCGCTCGAGGTGAAGGTCAACGATCAGGTCCTTTTCGGACGCTATTCCGGCACCGAAGTGAAGATCGGCGGCGGGGATTATCTGATCATCAAAGAAGACGATATCCTCGGGATCATCCGCTAAAAAATCAACTAAGGAGACGACAGGTCATGGCTAAGCAGTTACAGTACAGCGAGGAAGCGCGCCGTTCGATCCTTTCCGGCGTCGAACAGCTCGCGAGGGCGGTCAAGGTGACCCTGGGTCCCAAAGGCCGCAACGTCTGCATCGACAAGAAATTCGGTTCCCCGACGATCACCAAGGACGGCGTCACCGTCGCCAAGGAGATCGAGCTCAAGGACCCGTACGAGAACATGGGCGCCGAGATGGTCAAGGAAGTGGCGTCGAAGACCAGCGACAACGCCGGTGACGGCACGACCACCGCGACGGTGCTCGCCGAGGCCATCTTTCGTGAAGGTCTCAAGCAGGTCACGGCCGGCTCGAACCCGATGGCGCTCAAGCGCGGCATCGAGTACGCGGTCGTGAAGATCGTGGAACAGCTGAAGAAGCTCTCCAAACCCGTCAAGGGCAAGAAGGAGATCGCGCAGGTCGCGGCGATCGCCGCCAACAACGACCCCGAGATCGGCGCGCTCATCGCCGACGCGATGGAGAAGGTCGGCAAGGACGGCGTGATCACGGTCGAAGAGGCCAAGTCCACGAAGACCACGATGGACGTCGTCGAGGGCATGCAGTTCGACCAGGGTTACCTGTCGCCTTACTTCGTCACGGATCCCGAGCGGATGCAGGTCGCGCTCGAGGACGTCTTCATTCTGATCCATGAGAAGAAGATCTCCTCGATGAAGGACTTGCTTCCGATCCTCGAGAAGGTGGCCAAGAGCGGCAAACCGCTCCTGATCATCTCGGAAGAGACCGACGGCGAGGCCCTGGCCACGCTGGTCGTCAACAAGCTCCGCGGCACTCTGCACGTCTGCGCGGTCAAGGCGCCGGGTTACGGCGACCGCCGCAAGGAGATGCTCGGCGACATCGCCACTCTCACCGGCGGCAAGGCGATCACCGAGGACCTCGGGATCAAGCTCGAGAACGTTCAGCCGACGGACCTCGGCCGCGCCAAGCGCGTGACCGTGGACAAGGAGAACACCACGATCATCGAAGGCGCCGGCAAGACCAGCGACATCAACGGCCGCATCGCGACGATCAAAAAGCAGATCGAGGACTCCGACTCCGACTACGACAAGGAGAAGCTCCAGGAACGCCTGGCCAAGCTCTCCGGCGGCGTGGCCGTGATCAACGTCGGCGCGGCGACCGAGACCGAAATGAAGGAAAAGAAGGCCCGCGTCGAGGACGCGCTCCACGCGACCCGCGCGGCCGTCGAAGAGGGGATCGTGCCGGGCGGCGGCGTGGCGCTCATCCGCTGCGCGAAGGCGCTCGACAAGATCGACCTCGAGGGCGACGAACTGATCGGCGCGCGGATCATCCGCACCGCGATCGAGGAGCCTCTCAAGCACATCGCCCGCAACGCCGGCCAGGTCGGCGAGGTGGTGGTGGACAAGGTCAAGAACGAGCACAAAGACGCGGTCGGTTACAACGCCGACAACGGCAAGTACGAGGACCTCGTCAGCGCGGGCGTCATCGACCCGGCCAAGGTCACCCGCACCGCGCTCGAGAACGCCGCGTCGATCTCGGCGCTGCTGCTCACGACCGAATCGCTGATCACCGATCTCCCGGAGGAGAAGGGTGCGGCGGCCCCGGCAATGCCCGGCGGCGGGATGGGCGGCATGGGCGGCGGGATGTATTGATCCCGAACGCTCGCTAAAAGCGTCCGGAATTCCAAGGCGCCCGGATCCCGTTCAAAGCGGGGTCCGGGTCGTCTTTTTCGGGGAACTTTTGGGGGATTTTTGGTTGCCGCCCCACGGGGCATTTGCTAGAATACGAAGCTTATCCTAAGTCATGCTCACCGCAACGATAAGGAACAAGACGGAGCCTCCCACATGAAAAGATCACTTTCGTTCTTCCTTCCGGCCCTGCTCGTCCTTCTTTCGGCTTCCGCGCTGGAGGCCCGCGCCACCCGTTTTGAGGGCAGCGGCGAGGTCGTTACGGTGGACCCGCCTTACCGACGGATCACGATCAAGCACGGGGTGATCAAAGACTTCGCGGGAGCGGAGGAGACCGAGTTCGCGGTCGCCTCGACGGACATCCTGAAAGGCCTCGGGCGGCGGGACCTGGTGGATTTCACCGTGGCCGACGAGAAGGGCAACGTCCGCATCGAGAAGATCGCCAAGACCGGCGTGGCCCCCGAAGAGGAGGGCTCGAAGGTGGGGCAGGTCGTGCAGGACGTCCTCGTGGGTACCGGCGAGGCGGCCAAGACCGTCACGACGCCGATCGCGCCCGCGCACGATATCATGAGCGGCGCGGTGGACGCCACGACCGGCGCGACGGGCTCGGTGCTCGAGAACGCGGACACCAAGGTCAAGACGGAATTTTAGACCAACCAACCGCACTTTCTTTCGGGAGAGGGAGATCGTCATGGGGGAATGGTTAGGCAGGGGGCGCAAGGCGCGCCGCGCGTACGGTTTCGACGAGATCGCGCTGGTGCCGGGTTCGGTCACGATCAATCCGAACGAAACGGACCCCTCCTGGACGATCGGCGGCCGCAAGTTCCGCGTGCCGATCATCGCCTCGGCGATGGACGGCGTGGTCGACGTCGACTTCGCGGTCGCGATGTCCAAATTCGGCGGCGTGGCCGTGCTGAACCTCGAGGGCGTGCAGACCCGCTACGAGAACCCCAAAGAGGTCTTGAGGAAGATCGCCACCGCGAGCGTCGAGGATTCGGGCGTCCTGATCCAGTCGCTTTACAAACAGCCGGTCCAGGAGAAGCTGGTCGCCAAACGCGTCCGTGAGATCAAGAAGCGGGGCGGCGTCGCCTGCGTCTCGAGCATCCCGCAGCGCGCGGAAACTTTCGGCAAGCTCGCGCAGGACGCCGGTTGCGACATCTTCGTTGTGCAGTCGACCGTCACGACGGTGCGTCACATCTCGAAGGAGTACAAGACCGTCGATTTTCACAAACTTTGCCAAAAGATGAAGATCCCCGTGATCCTCGGAAACTGCGTCACGTACGAGACGACGCTCGAGCTCATGCAGACCGGCGCCGCGGGCCTCCTCATCGGCATCGGGCCCGGCGCGGCCTGCACGAGCCGCGGCGTCCTGGGCCTCGGCGTCCCCCAGGTCACCGCGATCTGCGACGCGGCGGCCGCGCGCGATTTCCATTACAAGAAGTACGGCCAGTACATCCCCATCATCGGTGACGGCGGCATGTCCACCGGCGGCGACATCTGCAAGGCGTTCGCCTGCGGTTCCGACGCGGTGATGGTGGGTTCGGCGTTCGCGCGCTCCACGGAAGCCCCCGGCGGCGGCTACCACTGGGGCATGGCGACCCCGCACGCGAACCTGCCGCGCGGCACGCGCATCCGGGTCGGCACCACCGGCACGCTCGAGGAGATCCTGTTCGGGCCCGCGCACCTGGACGACGGCACCCAGAACCTGGTCGGGGCGCTCACGACCTGCATGGGCAACGTCGGCGCGATGAACATCCGCGAACTGCAGATGACTGAGCTGGTGATCGCGCCCTCGATCAAGACCGAGGGCAAGGTGTTCCAGCAGGCACAGCGCGTCGGGATGGGGAAATAGACGTTGAGCAAGGTCCTGACCGGCCCGCAGACCCTCGAGATCGCCCGCAAGGCCAAGCCTCACCAGATCTACGCGATCGCCAACAAGGCGGGCATTCGCCTCGACGAGCTGGAGGTCTTCGGCAATTACAAGGCGAAGGTCTCGCTGACGGCGCTCGAGCGCCGCGCGACGCGGCCCAACGGCAAGCTGATCTGCGTGACCGGTATGACCCCCACCAAGGAAGGGGACGGCAAGACCTGCACCAGCATCGGCCTGACCCAGGCACTGGGCCTCCTGAAAAAGAACGCGATGCTCTGCCTGCGCCAGCCCTCGCTGGCGCCGATCTTCGGCTACAAGGGCGGCGCGACGGGTGGCGGCTACTCGCAGGTGGTGCCGATGGAGGAGATCAACCTCCATTTCACCGGTGACATCCACGCGATCGAGACCGCGCACAACCTTCTGGCCGCGGTCCTCGAGAACCACATCCATTACGGCAACGCGCTGAAAGTGGACCCGGAACGCATCACCTGGCGCCGCACGCTCGACATCTCGGACCGGCAGCTGCGCGATATCATGGTGGGCCTCTCCAAGTCCAGCAAGTTCCCCAAATACCGCACAGGCTTCGACATCACCGCGGCCAGCGAAGTGATGGCGGCCCTTTCGCTGGCCACCGACATCCGCTCGCTCAAAGCCAAGCTCGGCCGGATCAGCGTCGCGCTCTCGAAGGACGGCAAGCTCATCACCGCCAAGGACCTGAAAGTCTCGGGCGCGATGGCGGTGCTGATGAAGGACGCGATCAAGCCGAACCTCGTCCAGACCCTCGAGGGCCAGCCCGTTTTCATGCACACCGGGCCTTTCGCGAACGTCTCGCACGGCAACAACAGCCTCGTCTCCACGCAGATGGCGCTGAAGCTGGCCAACTACGTTGTCACGGAATCGGGCTTCGCGACCGACCTGGGCCTCGAAAAGATGTTCGACGTGGTCTGCCGCGAAGGCGGCCTGACTCCCAGTGCCGTCGTAGTGGTCGTGACCCTGAAAGCCCTGCGCGCGCACTCGAAAGAGGCCTCCGGGCTCCGCAAGGGCGGCCTCGACATGTTCCGCTGGGACACGTTCAAGGAAGGTTTCGCAAACCTCGACCGCCATGTCCGGAACGTCCGCAAGTTCGGCCTCGAGCCGGTCGTCGCGATCAACCGTTTTCCGGGCGACACCGATGACGAGATCAAGATCGTGCGGGATTACCTGCAGTCCCAGAACGTCGAGCACGCGCTCTCGGACGTCGTGCGTCTGGGCGGCCGCGGAGGCGTGGAGCTCGCCGAGAAGGTCCTGAAGGTCATCGCCGAGAAGCCCGCCCATTTTAAGCCGCTCTACGAGCTCGACCTGCCGACCGAGGAGAAGATCGAGAAGATCGCCGTCGAGATCTACGGCGCCTCGGGCGTCCAGTACCTCGAGAGCGCCAAGACGGACCTGGAGCTGGTGCACCGGCTCAAGCTCGACCATCTGCCGGTGGTGATCGCCAAGACCCCGTACTCGTTCTCGGACGACCCGGAGCTAAAAGGCGCCCCGAGCGATTGGAAGCTGAAGGTCCGCGGGATCCGGCCGTACACCGGCGCGGGATTCCTCGTTGTGCTGGCCGGCAAGATGATGCTGATGCCGGGCCTGCCCGCCGAGCCGATGCTCGAGGACATGGACCTCACCGACGACGGCGAGGTGAAGGGTCTCTTCTAGATGCGCGACCTGCGGAAAGCTCCTGTAGCGACATTCCTCGACGCCCTGGCTTCCGCGGCCCCCGCGCCGGGAGGCGGCAGCGCGGCGGCGCTCGTGGCGGCGCTGGGCCTCGGGCTCCTCGAGATGACGGCCCGCATCAACGACAGGCGCGCGCGCCGCAAAGGCGCGCGGCCCGGGCCCGCCTCGCGGATCGCGGCCGTGAAAAAACTGCGCCTGCGGGCCGAACGCCTGGTCACGATCGACGCGCGGACCTTTCTCGGCCTGTCGCCTTCTTTCCGCAAACCGAGGGATTCCCGCGTCTTTCAGGAGGCGCTGCGTCGCAGCGCCCGGCCTCCGTTCGAGATCGCCTCGATCGCCCTGGCGGGCCTCGGGGCCGCCCGGCGCGAGCGCCCGCGCACGAGCCGCTGGATCGCCAGCGACCTGGCCGAATCGGCGATGCTCCTCCTGGCCGCGTTCCGCGCCGCGCGTCTGAACGTCGAAGTGAACCTCCGGGACCTGTCGGACCGGGCACGGGCGCGGGGCCGGGCGAGAGCGCTGGACCGGGACGAGCGGCGCGCGCGGGCGATCGAACGGGAAGTCTCGGGGATCTTCCGGCCATGACCACGCACTCGGCCAAGCTCCTCGACGGAACGCTGCTCGCCAAAGACCGTCGCCGTGCCGTGAAAGAACGGCTCGCGCTGATCCGTAAAAAGTTGACTCTCGCAACCCTCCAGGTCGGCGAGTCGAACGATATCGCGCTGTACCGTGACTACCTGAAAAATCTGTCGGACCAGCTCGGGTTCCACGTGCACCACCGTTCGCTGGCCGCCGACGCGAACGAGAACAAGGTGCTCGGTGAGATCGCTTCTTTGAACGCGGCCCCGGCGTTCACCGGCATCATGGTCTTCTCGCCGCTCCCCAGATCCCTCGACTCCAGCCATATCCTGGACGCGATCAACCCGCACAAGGACGTGGAGGGCCGGACCTTCCTCAAGAGCCACCACGGCGTCTTCTCGCCGACGGCCAATGCGGCGATGCTCCTCATCGAGTCGGCCGGGCGGCGACTGAACGGCCTGAAGGCCGTCGTGATCGGCCACAGTGACCTGGTCGGCAAACCGATCGCGGTGCTCCTGATGGACAAGATGGCCACGGTCACGGTTTGTCACGCCGAAACACGCGATCTCGCCGCCCACGTCGCCGAAGCGGACATCGTGGTCGCCGCGGTCGGTAAGCCCGGGATCGTCAAGGGCGCCTGGATCAAGTCGGGAGCCATCGTGATCGACGTGGGGGAGAACGTGGTCGACGGCAAGATCACCGGGGACGTCGAATTCGATGCCGCGCACGAACGCGCGGACTTCATCACGCCGGTTCCGGGAGGCGTCGGCCCGCTGACGAACGTCGTGTTGGTCGAGAACCTCATCCGGCTTCACGAACTGGAGCAACGCCGTGGGAATCGCTGACATCGCCAAGCGCACCGGCTGCGCGGTCACCGCGGAATTGGGGCCCCCGAAAGGCACGAACCTCGAGGGTTTCCTCAAGCAGGCCGCGTTCCTAAAAGGCCGCGTGCACGGCGTGAACGTCACCGACGGCCAGGCGGGCCTCATGAAACTCGGCTCGCTGGCCGCCTGCCACAAGCTCAAAGTCTCCGGCATCGAGCCGATCCTGCAGATCACCTGCCGGGACCGCAACCGCATCGCGCTGCAATCGGACCTCTTGTCGGCCTCGGTGCTCGGCATCGAGAACGTGCTCGTGCTGACCGGCGACCCGGTCACGATCGGGGACCATCCGACGGCCAAGCCCGTCTTCGACCTCGACGCCGGCGAGCTCATGGCGACGGTCAAAAAGCTGGGGGCGGGGCTTGATCTGACCGACCACAAGTTGGACGGAGCCGCGCGCTTTTCGATCGGGGCCGCGATGAATCCCTGCGTGGAGGACCTCGAGACCGAGATCTCGAAGACCCGGCGCAAGATCGAATCGGGCGCGGATTTTTTCCAGACCCAGGGCGTCTTCGATCCGGCGCGCTTCGAACGCTTCATCACCCGCTATCACAAAGAGCGCTTCACTGTCCCCATCCTGGCCGGCATCATCCTCGTCAAATCGGTCAAAATGGCGGTGTTCATGAACGAAAAGATCCCCGGCATCGTGATCCCGCCGCAAGTCATCGCCCGCTTCGACGGCAAGGTCGACGGCCGCCCCGAGGCGACCGCGCTTGCCGCGGACCTCATCCGGGCCCTTAAACCCTACGTTCAGGGCTTCCATTTGATGGCCCTGGGGTGGGAGGATCTCGTGCCGGATATCGTCGACCGCGCGGGCATTCAGCCCTCTTTTTAACCCCTCGAAACGCTTTATCTTACAAAGCTTTACGTTTATAATATAGGTTTCCCCCAACAGAGGAGCCTAACCCTCCGATGAAGTCCCTGGATTTGCGGCGCGCCACGGCGCGCGGACAAAAATGGACCATGATGACAGCGTACGACCACCCGACAGCGGAGCTCGTCGACGAGGCCGGGATCGATTTCGCGCTGGTCGGGGACTCGCTCGGGATGGTGGTGCTCGGCTACCCCTCGACCGCTCCCGTCACCATGGATGAAATGCTCCATCACGCGAAAGCCGTCCGCCGGGGCCTGAAGAAGGCCTGGCTCCTGGGCGATCTGCCGCTCAAAGGCGTGGAACGCGGCCCCGCGCAGGCCGTGGCTTCGGCGCGGCGTTTTCTCAAGGAAGCCGGCTGCGACGGCGTTAAGCTCGAGTGGCGGCATGACGCGCCCGCCATTCTCAAGGCTTTGATCCGGGCGGGGATCCCCGTCATGGGGCACGTGGGGTTGACGCCGCAGACCGCGCGGCGCTTCCGCGTCACCGGAGCCGACGCGAAAGCCGCGGCGGCGGTGCTCGCCCAGGCCCGGGCGTTCGAGCGCGGCGGAGCCTTCGCGGTGCTTTTGGAGTGCGTGCCCGCGCCGGTGGCGGCCGCGGCCACGGCGGCGATCGATATCCCGACGGTCGGGATCGGCGCGGGACCGGATTGCGACGGACAGGTGCTCGTTTTCCACGACCTGGTGGGTCTGTTCGCGAAGTTCACCCCGAAGTTCGTCCGCCGCTACGCCGATCTGCGCCCGCAGGCGCTCGAGGCGCTGCGCGCGTTCGCGCGCGATGTCCGGGCGGGCGATTTTCCCGAGAGCCGCCACACCTACGGCATGCCGGACGAGGAGCTGCAGCGCTTTCTCGCTTACGGCGCGCCGGCGAAGGGCAGGGGGTGAACGTGGCCGTCAAAGCGCTCGGCATGATCTCCGGCGGGCTCGATTCCACTCTCGCAGCCAAGCTCATGATCGACCTGGGGGTCGAGATCGAGGGCGTGAACTTCTCGACAGGCTTCTGCGTGACCGAACACTCGCGCAACTTCAAGACCGAGGAGAAGAAACCGTTCCGGCCGAACGAGGCGCTGCGTCTGGCGGACGAGCTCAAGTTCAAGATGCATATCATTGACGTCTCCAAGGATTATCTGCCCGTCGTGCAAGATCCGAAGTACGGGTACGGCGCGAACATGAACCCCTGCATCGACTGCCGCATCTTCATGTTCAAACGCATGCGCGGGCTGATGGACGAATTCGGCGCGAGCTTCATGTTCACCGGGGAAGTGCTCGGCCAGCGGCCGATGTCACAGCACCGTGAGGCGCTCAAGACCATCGAGTCGGACAGCGGTCTGGAGGGTCTGGTCCTGCGGCCGCTCTCGGCGCAGCTCCTGGACCCGACGATCCCCGAGATCAAGGGCTGGGTGGACCGCGAGAAGCTCCTGGCGCTCTCCGGCCGTTCCCGTAAACCCCAGATGGCGCTCGCCAAGGAACGCGGCCTCGAAGACTACCCCCAGCCGGCCGGCGGGTGCTGTTACCTGACCGACCCGGTGTACGCGGCGAAACTACGCGACCTCTTCGACCACAACGGCAAATACAACCTCACGCACGAGCACGTGCTGATGCTGAAGGTCGGCCGCCATTTCCGTGTTTCCGACCGGCTCAAGGTCATCGTCGGTCGTAACGAGCGCGAGAACAACTTCCTGAAGGTCTACGAAAAGGGCCGGCACGTTTTCGAGATCCTGGGCTACCCCTCCGCGCACATGCTCGTCGAGACGAAGAACGGGGACGGTCCCGCTCCCGAGGAGGCCGCCGCGCTCGCCTCGATCGCCGCGCGCTACTGCGACGCCCCCGCGGGGACGGCCGTCGAAGTTCGCCACCGCTTCGGGGACACGCTCCGGATCCTGCAGGCAACGGCGGCGGCGGAAGCCGACCTCGACCGCTGGAGGATCTAGGGCATGGCGGTCCTCGAGCTTTTCTATCTGACGGTGTTCCTCGGTTATTTCGCGAGCTTCCTGCTTTATTTCACGAACTTCGAGCTCGAGAACGATCCGCTCCTGAATTTGAGCAAGCGGCTCATGGGCGTGTGCCTGGCGGCCCATCTGCTGCTCCTGGTCTGTCTGGCCGCGCGGACCTTTCTCGGCCGCCCGTTCCAGGTCCCGGAGGCTGTCTGCGCGGTGAGCTTCCTGGTCCTGCTTTTCTCCTGGGTAGCCGAAAGCCGCACCCGGGCGCGCTATCTGACCCTTTTCTCCCTGCCCAGCACGCTTCTGTTCACGTTCCTGGCGGTGCTCCTGACCCAGGGCAAGCGCGGCGGGGGCGGGGAAGCCGGAACGCTTTGGTTCTGGTCCCACCTGGGTTTCGTCTTGAGCGCGTTCGCGTGCCTTCTGACCTCGGCGTCGAGCGCGCTGATGTACCTGGTCCAATCCGCCCAGCTCAAGTCCAGGCACCCCGGCCAGGCGTTCCTCAAATTGCCGGCGCTGGCCACGCTCGACCGCCTGCACTTCCGCACGCTCGTCTGGGGGGTAGCGCTTTTTTCGCTGGGGATCGCCTCGGGACTCGTCGGGGCTAACCGGATCGACGGCCTGCGCGACCTCGTCGCGGACCCGCGGGTGCTCCTGTCGCTCCTGACCTGCGTGATGTGCTGGTTGATCTTGAGTTTCCGCCTCTCGTCGCTTCGACGGGGGCAAAAGATCGCGGCCGGGACGGTGCTCATCTTCGTCTTGTTCGTCGTCACGTGGATGAGCGCCTACGCGATGCCCGCCGCTTACCACAAGGGTCTTTGAGCATGGAGATCCTCGTCGTCGGCCTGAACCACAAAACGGCGCCCATCGAGGTCCGCGAGCGCCTGACCATCCCCGCGCACCGGGCCGGGGACCTCCTGCGGGAGCTCGGGGAGCGCCGGATCTTCGACGAGCGCCTCGTCCTGTCCACCTGCAACCGCACCGAGATCTACGGCGTCACCGACCATGCCGCCGAGAGCGCGCGCCAAGCCAAGCGGTTCTTAAGCGACTATTCGAGCATGGCCCTCGAGAACTTCGAGGACAAGCTGTACGTGCTGCGCCAGCCGGAATCGGTCACACATCTTTTTTCCGTCGCCTCAGGGCTCGATTCGATGGTGCTCGGCGAGACCGAGATCATCGGCCAGGTCAAGACCGCCTACGAAGCGGCGCTTCAGGACCGCCAGACCGGCAAGGTGCTGAACCATCTTTTCCAGCGGTCGCTTAAAGTCGCCAAGGACGTCCGCACGCATACCGAGATCGGCGCGGGCCGTGTCAGCGTCGCTTCGGTCGCGGTGAGCCTGGCCGAGAAGATCTTCGGGGAACTGGCCGGCGTACGCGTGATGGTCCTGGGCACCGGCGAGATGGCCGAGCAGGTCACACGGGGCATCGTTTCCAAGGGCGGAACGGCGCTGATCGTCTCGAGCCGCCATCACGGCCGCGCCGAAGCTCTCGCCGCAGCCCTGAACGGCACGGCGGTCCGCTACGAGGATTACGAATCCGGGATCGGCCGGGTCGATATCCTGATCGCCTCGACGCTGGCCCCCAGGGTCCTGATCCGTGAGGCGCAGGTCCGCGCCTGGATGAAAGCGCGGCACGAACGCCCGCTCTTCGTGGTCGACATCGCGGTCCCGCGCAACGTCGAGACCTCGGTCGAGCAACTCGACAACGTCTACCTCTACAACATCGACGACCTGCAGGGGATCGCGGCCCGCAACCTCGAACATCGCGAGGGCCAGCTCCAGCGCTGCCTCGGCCTGATCGGCGCGCAGACCCAGCATTTCATGGACTGGCTGCGCAAGGAATTCGGCTCTCCGGAGGCGCTCCATCCGCGCGTCTAAGGGCCGCTCCCGGCCGCGCACCGTGCGGATCGGCACCCGCGGCAGCCGCCTGGCCCTGGCGCAGGCCGGCGGCGTGCGCCGGCGTCTGGCCGCCGCGTTCCCGTCGCTGCGTTTCGCGCTGCGGATCATCCGGACCCGGGGCGACGAATTCCAGGCCACGGAACTTTTTCGCCGCGCGGGCGCCGTCGGCGTCTTTACAAAGACCATCGAGCGGGAACTCCTCGCCGGGCGGATCGACCTGGCCGTGCACAGTTTGAAAGACCTGCCCACCGAACCCGCCAAGGGCCTGGTGATCGCCGCGATCCCCAGGCGCCTGGACCCTTCCGACGCTCTGGTGAGCCGCGACGGGCGGACCTTGAGCGCCCTGCCCGAGGGCGCGGCCGTCGGCACGGGCAGTCCGCGCCGCGCGCGGCAGCTGCTCTTGGCGAGGCCGGACCTGGACGTGCGCCCGATGCGGGGAAATCTGGACACCCGGATCGGCAAGGTGCTGAAGAGCCGCGAACTCGACGCGGTGCTCGTGGCCCGCGCGGGCTTGCTGCGGCTGGGGCGTCGTTACCTTTCCCGCGCGCGGCGCGTCGACCCGGAAAAACTGCTCCCGGCGCCCGGCCAGGCGGCGCTGGCCCTGCAATCCCGCGCCTCGGACACGGCGCTGCGCCGGATGCTCCGTCGCCTGCATCACCCGGCCACCGAGGCCGCCGTGAACGCCGAACGCTCGTTCCTGCACGCGCTGCGGGGCGGGTGCCGCGTGCCCGTGGGGGCTCTGGCGACCGTCCGCAACGGGCGCCTCGTGCTGCGCGGCGCGGTCTTCTCGATGCGTTCGCCCGGGTACTTGAGCGGGACGGTCACGGGGACGCGTTCACGGGCCCAGGCGATCGGGCGCGCGCTGGCCGCGCGTCTTTTGTCGCGCGGGGCCGCGCGCTTCCTGAAGGAGGCGCGCGCATGAAAGGCAAAGCGTACCTCGTGGGCGCCGGCCCCGGCGACCCGGAACTGCTCACCCTGAAGGCCCTCCGCGCGCTGCGCGAGGCGGACCTGGTCATCTATGATTATCTGGCGAACCCCGAGCACCTGCGTCACGCCAAACCGGGCGCCCGGGCGGTCTGTGTGGGCAAGGGATTCCGCCACCAGCGCTATTCGCAGGACCGCATCAACCGCCTGATCCTCGGCGCCGCGAGGGCCGGGCGCACCGTCGTGCGCCTGAAGGGCGGAGACCCGTACCTGTTCGGCCGGGGCGGGGAAGAGGCGCTTTTTCTGGCGGAACACCGGATCCCCTTCGAGGTGGTACCGGGCGTCACCAGCGCCACCGCGTGCGCCGCTTACGCCGGGATCCCGCTGACGCATCGCGATCACAACGCCTCGGTCACGTTCCTGACCGGGCACCGCGCGCACGACGCGAACCTGGATTCCGTGGATTGGAAGGGACTGGTCAGCCTCGGCGGGACGCTCGCGATTTACATGGGTTTCTACAACCTGGCCACGATCGCCCGCCGTCTGACCGAAGAGGGGATGAGCCCCTCGGCGAAAGTCGCGGTGATCGAGTGGGGCACCCTGCCCCGCCAGCGCTGCGCGGAAGGCACGCTCGCCGACATCGCCGCGAAGGTCCGGCGGGCGGGGTTGGGCGCGCCTTGCCTGATCATCGTAGGGGATGTGGTGGCCCTGCGTCGCCGCCTGGCCTGGTTCGAACGCCTGCCGCTTTTCGGCCGGCGCGTCGTTGTAACGCGCACGCTCGCCAAGACCGCGTCGCTGCGTGAGAAGCTCGCCGCCGCAGGCGCCGAGACGCTCGAATTCCCGTCGATCGAGATCCTGCCGCCGCGTGACCGTGCCGCGTTCGATCGGGCCGTCCGCCGGGCGCAAGAGGCCGACTGGATCGTGTTCACGAGCGCGCACGCGGTCGAGGCGTTTTTCTCGGCTCTGGCGAGACAGAGGAAAGACGCCCGCGCGCTGGGCCGGGCGAAGATCGCGAGCGTCGGTCCCGCGACGACCCGCGCGCTCAAAGAGCGCGGTCTGGCGGCCGACCTCGAGCCTTCGCGCTACGAGTCCCGCGCCGTCGCCGAGGCGCTTCGCCGCCGGTTCAAACGCTTGAAGGGACTGAAGATCCTTCTGCCGTCGTCGGATATCGCCCCGGCCGATCTCGAAAAAGCGCTTCGGGCGCTGGGCGCTCGGACGCAACGCGTCACGGCCTACCGGACGCGCGCGCCTCGGAGCCTGCCGCCGGCCGTCCGGAAAGCCCTTGCTTCGGGAGAGACCGACTTCGTCACGTTCACGAGCGCCTCGACCGTCCGCCATTTTGTCCGCGCGATCGGGCCGGCGGCCGCCCGGCGGCTGTCCCGGAAAGCCTGTTTCGCCAGCATCGGGCCGGTCACCTCAGCCGAGCTGCGGAAAGCGGGGCTGCGTGTCGGCTGTCAGGCCCGCCAGTTTACCGTTGACGGCCTCGTGGAAGCCATGAAAAATAGGGGACACCATGGGATATCCCGACGTCCGTCTTAGGCGCCTGCGCGAGAACGCTTCCTTGCGCGGCCTCATCCGCGAACACCGGCTGACGGGCCGCGATCTCGTCCAGCCGCTTTTCGTCAAAGAAGGTCTCCGGCGCTCCGCCGAGGTCCCGTCGATGCCGGGCCAGTTCCAGTACACCGAGAACGGCGTGGTCGAGGAGGCCCGGCGCCTGGCCGACGCGGGCGTGCCGGCCGTCCTCCTGTTCGGACTGCCGCGCCGCAAGGACCCCAGGGGGGTCTCGGCGACCGAGCGTTCGGGCGTGGTCCCGAGGGCCGTCCGGCGCATCAAGAAGGCGCGGCCGGAACTCCTGGTGATCACCGATGTCTGCCTGTGCGAGTACACGACGCACGGTCATTGCGGCCATGTGCGCGCGGGGCGCGTGCTGAACGACCCCACGCTGGCGACCCTGGCGAAGACCGCTCTCTCGCACGCGCGGGCGGGTGCCGACGTCGTCGCGCCTTCCGACATGATGGACGGCCGCGTGCGCGCGATCCGTTCCGCCCTCGATCGCGGCGGGTTCGCTCACCTGCCGATCCTTTCCTACGCGGTCAAATACGCGTCCGCTTTTTACGCGCCGTTCCGCGACGCCGCCGAGAGCGCGCCCGGCTTCGGGGACCGCTCCGGCTACCAGATGGACCCTTCGTCCGCCGATCAGGCCCTGCGCGAGGCCGAAACGGACCTCGCGGAGGGAGCCGACCTCCTGCTCGTCAAACCCGCACTCGCGTACGGGGACATCCTCCGCCGCCTGCGCGAGCGTTTCGCCTGCCCGGTCGGGGCATATTCGGTGAGCGGAGAGTACGCGATGGTCAAAGCCGCCGCCGCGCGCGGCTGGATCGACGAGAAAAAGATCGTGCTCGAAACGCATCTGGGCTTCAAGCGCGCGGGCGCCTCCTTCATCATCACGTATTGGGCCAAGGACCTCGCGCGGTGGAAGGCGTTCCGGTGAGCCGCGCGTTCGACGAGTCCCGGCGCGTTTTCGCCGGTGGGGTCAACAGTCCCGTGCGCGCGTTCCGCGCGGTGGGCGGCTCTCCGGTCTTCATGGAATCGGGGCTGGGGCCGTACCTCTACGACAACGAAGGACACCGTTACGTCGACCTCTGCCTTTCCTGGGGGGCGGTGCTCCTCGGGCACGCCGAGGAGGGCACCGTCGAGGCCATCCGCCGGCAGGCCGCGCGCGGCACGAGCTTCGGCACCGCGACCGAATACGAAACACGCCTGGGCCGCCTGATCCAGCGCGCGTTCCCCGCGATGGAACGCCTGCGCTTCACCAGTTCCGGCACCGAAGCCGCGATGAGCGCGCTGCGCCTGGCGCGCGGGGTCACCGGCCGCGAGCGGATCGTCAAATTCGAGGGCTGCTATCACGGCCACGCCGACAGCCTGCTCGTGAAGGCCGGCAGCGGCCTGGCGACGTTCGGCGCGGCCAGTTCGGCCGGGGTCCCGGCGGCGCTGGCGGCGCTGACGACGGTGCTCCCGTACAACGACACCGCCGCGGCCGAGGCTTTTTTCAAAGCGAACCGCCGCCAGACCGCCTGCGTGATCGTCGAGCCGGTCGCCGGCAACATGGGGGTCGTTCCGGCCGGACCGGCCTTCCTCGAGCGCCTGCGCCGCCTGACGGCTGCGGACGGCGCGCTGCTCGTCTTCGACGAGGTGATCACGGGATTCCGGGTCGGTTGGGGAGGCGTCCAGCACCGGGTGGGGATCGAGCCCGACCTGACCGTGCTCGGCAAGGTGATCGGCGGGGGGCTTCCGGTCGGGGCGTTCGGCGGAAGGGCCGCGCTGATGTCGGCGCTGTCGCCCGAAGGGCCGGTGTACCAGGCGGGCACCCTCTCGGGAAATCCGCTCTCGATGGCCGCCGGCGCCGCGGTCCTCTCTTCTTTGGACCGGAAATTCTACGAGGACCTCGAGACGCGCGCGGCCTCGTTCGCCGCCCGTGCGGCACGGGTCTTGCGCCGGAAACACCGGAACGTCTCGTTCGCGCGCGCCGGTTCGATGTTCACGCCATTCTTCCTGCCCCGCGCGCCGCGGAACTTCACCGAAGCCGCGCGCGCCGACACGCGAGCGTTCGCGCGTTTCTTCCGGGGGCTCCTGCGCGCCGGCGTGTACGCGCCGCCCTCGGCGTTCGAGGCGTGGTTCCTCTCGGCCTCGCACGGCGAGCCGGAGATCGGGAAGGTCCTGGAGGCGTTCTCCCGATGCTGAAGCGGATCGTCCCGGCGCTGGCGCTCCTGGTCCTTTTGAGCGGCATGGACTATCTCGGAAGCCGTCAGGCCGAGGACTCGAAAGCGATCGGGAACGTCCGGTACGAGATCGTCCTTTTCGAGAGCCCTCTCGACCCCGAGGGGTCCCGGGCGCTCCTGGAAAGCGCGTTCGCCCGGATCGAAAAAGCGGTGGCGGCCCTCGGCGACGGGCCCGGCACGGCGCTGGCGCGCCTGAACGCCGCCAAGGCCGGCACGGCCGTGCCGCTCGACGCCGACGCGTTCGAGCTCTTGAGCCGCGCGCTGGCGGTCGCACGCCTCACGGACGGATACTTTGACGTGACCGACGGGGACGTCCGGCGCCTCTGGAGCGAGGCCCGCGCGAAGAACGAACCGCCGCCCGACGCGACGATAGAAACCGCTTTACCGAAGGCCCGGTATGACGCTATCCTATTGGACCCGGAGAGCCGGACCGCGACGGTGCGCCGGGCCGGGTTCCGGATCGACTGGGGCACGCTGGTCCGGGCGCGCGCTCTCGACGCGGCGGCGGAACTGTTGAGGGACCGGGGAGTGACCTCGGCGCTCTTGTCGGCAGGGGACGATCTCCGGCTTTTGGGCCGCTGCCGGGAAGCGTCGGCCTGGCGCGTGGGGGTCGATCACCCGCGCCGCGTCGACCGTTACGCGGCGGTGCTGGAGCTCTCCGACGGCATGGCGGTCTCGACGGTCTCCGACGCCGAGGACTTCTTCATCCACCGGGGAAAGCGGTACGCGGCGTTCTACGACCATCGCAGCGGCCGCGCGCGGGACAACGAGATCGCTTCGGTCGTCCTCCGAGCGAAGGACAGTGTCACCGCGCGCGCGTTGGGCGAAGCGCTCTTCGCGATGGGCCCGGTCAAGGGCTTCACGCTGCTGGAAGGCCTCCGGGCCGAGGGCGCGGGCGCTCTCTGCATCGAGGAAAAGAAAGGCGAGGACCTGGTGATCAGCGGTTCCGACGACATGACCCCACATCTGAAGGACATCCGCCTGTGACGCTCACGCGCCCCACGCTCGACGACATTTACGCGCCGATCGACGACGGCCTCCGGGATTTTTCCTCGACGCTCCGGAAAGAACTGGCCTCGCAGGATTCCCTGATCAGCGACATCCACGAACACCTCCTCAAGATGACCGGCAAATTCCTGCGGCCGGCGCTGACGATCCTGGCCTCGAGGACCGGCGGCCGCACGAGCCCCAAGGCCGTGCGCCTGGCCGTGGCGATCGAGCTGATCCACACCGCGACGCTCGTCCATGACGACGTGATCGACGACTCGGAGCTGCGGCGCAACCAGCCGTCGGTCTACTCCAAATGGGGTAGCGAGATCTCGATCGTTTCAGGCGACTACCTCTACGCGAAAGCCTTCGTGATCCTCGCGGGCCTCGAGGACGTCTGGGTGAACCAGGCTTTCGCCGCCTGCGCGCACGTGATCTGCGAGGGAGAGATGAAGCAGATCGAGAAGCGGACGGATTTCCGTCTCTCCGAAGCGGACTATCTCAAGATCATCCACCAGAAGACCGCCGCGCTCTTCCAGGCCGCCTGCATGGGCGGCGCCTATTTTTCCGGAGCCGGGCCGCAGGCGATCGAACGCCTCGGCGACTACGGTTACCAGCTCGGCATGGCGTTCCAGATCGTCGACGACTGCCTGGACCTCGTCGGGGAGACCGAAAGCCTCGGCAAGACCGCCGGGCTCGACGTCTGCAAGAACGACGTGACCCTGCCGCTCCTGTACCTGATGCGCGACCTGCCCGAGACGGAACGCGCCGCGCTGCTGGCGGCGATGAAGGCGCGCCAGCCCGACCTCTTCGAGCGTATCCGCGCGCTGGCCGTGCGCCACAAATCCGTCGAGAAAGCCATGGACAAGGCCCGCGCCTATGCCGAGAAGGCCGTCGAAGACCTGGCCGGCCTGCCGGGATCGCCGTACAAGGACAGTCTCACGAACCTCGCCCATCACTGCCTCGACCGGGCGCGCTAGACCCCGGGTTTTTCCGGTCCGTTGACAAGACGCGCCGGGCGCGCTATCCTGTTCTCTTAAGCTAACTTAAGGAGTCGCCATGTTCGGGATCGGTTTTTCGGAACTGCTGGTCATTCTGCTTGTCTGCCTCCTGCTCTTCGGGGCCAACCGGCTGCCCGAGATCGGCAAGAGCCTGGGTGAGGGGATCCGCGAGTTCAAGCGGACGCTCAAAGACGTCACCGACGAGTCGCCCTCCGCCCGCAAGGACAAAAAGGACTGATCCGCCGGCGTTCCGGCGGGAACGTTCACGGAACGTTCCCCGGCGGCCCGGCCCCCTCGTCATGACATCCCCATCGCTTCCGGAAGGACCCCAGAGGATCGTCGTCGCCCTGTCGGGCGGCGTGGACAGTTCCGTCTGCGCCGCTCTGCTGAAAGAACAGGGGCACGACGTGCTCGGAGTGACGATCAAGACCTGGTCGGCCGACGAATGCCGCGACGAGCGCTCCAAGGGATGCTGTTCGGTGCGTGACGTGGCGGATGCGCGCTCCGTGGCGGCTAAGCTGGGGATCCCGTTCTACGTGCTCGATCTCTCCGAAGGCTTCCGCCGGACGGTGATCGAGCCGTTCGTCGAGGAGTACCTCGCCGGGCGCACTCCGAATCCGTGCATCGAGTGCAACCGCCACGTGAAATTCGGGATCCTGCTCGACAAGGCAGCCGAGCTCGGGGCCGCATTCGTCGCGACGGGACATTACGCCCGCCGCGGTTACGACGAAGCCGAGGGCCGCTGGTACGTCAGCGAGGGGGCCGACCCCGGCAAGGACCAGTCCTACGTGCTGTTCGGCCTGACGCAGGCACAGCTTGAGCGCACACTTCTGCCGGTTGGCGATCTGAAGAAGGACCGGGTGCGCGCCATCGCCGCTTCGCTGGGCCTGCGCGTGCACGACAAGCCCGACAGCCAGGAGATCTGTTTCGTCAAAGGTTCGTACGGAGATTTCGTGCGCGCTCATTCGCCGGAGCGCCTGCCGGGCGCGGGGGACTTCGTGGACCGCGAGGGCCGGACGGTCGGGCGGCACGAGGGAAGCCACCTTTTCACGGTGGGGCAGCGGCGGCGGATCCGTCTGGCCTCGACGCGGCCCCGGTTCGTCACCGGCATCGATTCCGCGCACAACCGGGTCTGGGTCGGGGACGAGAACGAGCTGTATTCCGAACGCATGACGGTGGAACGGATGAACTGGGCCCTCGCACCGCGACTCGGGGCCGTTCACGCGAAGATCCGCTCGCGCCACCAGAAGGCGGCCGCGACGGTCGAGTCCGTGGAAGGCGATCGCGTGACCGTTCGCTTCGACGAGCCGCAGAAGGCCGTGGCCCCGGGCCAGGCCGCGGTCCTTTATGACGGAGCGCGAGTGCTCGGAGGAGGATGGATTTCATCGGCGGTGTAGCTCAGCTGGTCAGAGCGTCCGGTTCATACCCGGCAGGTCAGTGGTTCGAGTCCACTCACCGCCACTCATTTAGGCTGGTTCTCCGCCAGACGGCGCGGCGGACCCGTCCACAAGGCGCCGCGCCGTCCGGACGGATCCGCCGGTGTCTTGTGGCGGGAAATCCAGCCGCCGCCACCCGTTTTTTAAGGTATGCTCATAGAAAGACCAGACAGGAGGTTCCGGATGATAAAAAAAATTCAGGCCGCAGCGTTCTTGGCGGGGTTCGTGCTGTGCGCGGCCGCGGCGGCTTACGCGTGCGAAATGCATGGCGGAGTGAAAGCGACGGCGCAGGAAGAAGCCGCCGAAGAGGGGGCTGCGGAGGGTCAGGCCCCGTTCTGAGCAAAGGGTCGCGCCATTGGGTTATCGGCAAAGGCCGGGAGATCTTCCCGGCCTTTCTTTTTTTGCGCGCGCTCCTGGCGGTGACGGTGCTCACGGCGGCCGCGGCCTGCGGCGAAGCCCGGGCCGCTGAGCCGGAGACCCGCTCTCCCGCGGAGGCGGCGCTCGTGGCCGAGGATGCCTGGGTGCGGCCGGAGACCGGCGGGAGCTTCCGGATCGGGGTCCTGTTCCGTCTGGAACCCGGCTGGCACCTGTACTGGAAAAATCCGGGCGACTCGGGACTGGCGCCTTCGATCGAGTGGGAGCTGCCGCCCGGCCTGGAGGCCGGGCCCGTCGAATGGCCCTACCCGGAGGCGATCCCGGACGGACCGCTCATGAACTACGGCTATCCTTCCGACGTCCTCCTTCCCGTGACGGTGCGGGTCTTCGGCGCCCTCCCGGCCGGAGCGCCCGTCACGCTGAAGGCTCGCGTGCGCTGGGTGGTCTGCCGTGAGACCTGCATCCCCGGAAAAGCCGATCTGTCGCTCGTTCTGCCCGTCGGCACGGCACCGCCCGGGAAGAACGCGCGTGCCGCGCGCGGGTTCGCCGAAAGCGCCGCGCGCCGCCCCGTCGAGATCGCGGCGGTGCCCTGGAGTTTCCGGGCCGCCCGCCAAGGCGACCGGATCGTCCTCGGCCTGGCGCCCGCTGCGGGCGCGGGCGAGATCCCGGAGAACGTGACCTTCTTTCCCGAAACACCCGAAGCGCTGGTCCACGCCGCGCCGCAGATCTTCGAGCGCGAAGCCGAAGGAGGCCCCCGGCTCCTCCTTCAGACTGGGCCAGGAGAGGACGCGCGCGTCCTGCGGGGTGTCCTCGTCCGCCAGGACGAGACCGGTTGGGCCGGGCCGGGTTCCCCGAGGGCGGTGGCGATCGAGCTGGAACTTCCTCCGGATACCGGCGCGTGAGCGCGGCGACGGGACCCCGGGCGACCGGCTGGGCGATGGCGATAGTCGCGGCCGCCGCGTTCGGGGCGTTCTGGGTCTCGACGGCGAACACCTACACCAACCACGACGACGACTTCCTTATCTTCAATAATCCGCTCATCCGCGACTTCTCTTGGGCGGGGATCGGACGCATCTTCTTCGGTTTCGAGCGGGATGTCAGTTATCTGCCCCTGACGCTCTTAAGCTTCGCTCTGGAATACCGTTTCCTCGGTCTCGATCCCGTCTGGACCCACGGCATCAATGTGTTCCTGCACGCGGTCAACGCCTGTCTGGTCCTGCTCCTGGCCCGGCGTTACGGGGTGAGGACGGGCGGGGCGCTCGCGGCCGGTCTTCTTTTCGCGGTCCACCCGCTGCAGACCGAGGCCGTCGCCTGGGCCAGCCAGCGCAAGGAGCTGCTCTGCGCGCTGTTCTCGTTGGGCGCGATCCTGGCCTACTCGGACCGTGCGGAATCCCGGCGGCCCGGGCGCTACGCGCTCACCCTGGCTCTCTACGCCGCGGCGATGCTCGCCAAACCCATGGCGATCGGCGTGCCTCTGGCGCTTCTGGCGATCGATCTTTATTACGGCCGGCGCATCCGATGGAGAGCGGTCTTTGAAAAGATCCCGTTCCTGGCCGCCTGGCCCATCGGGATCGCGACCCTTGTCCGTCGCGCGGCCGTGGTGCCCGCACTATCCCTGGACCCGATCAGCCTGTCCGACCGCCTGGCGGGGACCGGGCACCTGCTGCTCTTCTACGCGAATAAACTCGTTCTCCCGGTCAAACTGTCCGTGTTTTATCCGGACCTGTTCCGTTCGGACCTGGAGCCCCTCGCGTGGCGTCTCGCCGGATGGGCGGCCGTCCTGGCGGCCGTGGCCGCGGTCGCCCGCCTCGCCCGGAAAAGCTCCGTCGCGTTCCTAGGGTCCGCTCTGTTCCTGACCCTGCTGTCACCGGCTTTCCCGCTGCTCGACAACGGCAATCTTTGGCATTATGACCACTATTTTTATCTGCCGTCGGCCGGCCTTTTTCTGGCGATCAGCTCGATCGTCGTCGGGCGAAAGCGGAGGACCCGGCACTCTATCGCGGTCGCTCTGATCCTTGCGATCCTGGTGGGGGGATGGGGCATCCTTTCCCGTCGGCGCTGTGAAGTCTGGAGCGATAGTCAGCGCTTGTGGCAGGACGCTCTTCGCAAGAACCCGCCCGACCCCTACATCTATTGGAAGTTAGGGTTGGCTTGCGTCGAGGCCGGTCAGCGTGGGCGGGCGGACAAATACCTCGCGCGCGCCCGTAAAGAATGGCGAGACCCGTCGGCCGCCTGGCGGATCACGGCAGGGGTCCGAAAAGCAGGCGCCGAAGCGTGAACGCGCCGTCGACCGCTCAAAGAACCTGGCTGGCGCTCGTGATCGTCGCGGCCGCGGCGGTACTGGCCTTCGCTCCGTGCCTGCGCAACAGCTACACGAACTATGACGATTTTTTCCTGATCGTCGACAACCCGCTGACCCGCGATCTGTCATGGCGGGGTCTCGCAAGGATCTTCGGTGATTTCGGGCGGGACGTCAGTTATCTGCCGCTGACCCTCGCGAGCTTCGCCGTCGAACGCCGCTTTTTCGGGACCGACCCCGCGGTGACCCATCTGGTCAACGTGCTCCTGCATGCCCTCAATTCCTGCCTGGCTTTCTGGGTGATGCGCCGCTATGGCCTGCGCCCGGCGGCGGCGACCGGCGCGGCGCTCCTTTTCGCCACGCACCCGCTCCAGACCGAGGCCGTGGCCTGGGCGTCCCAGCGCAAGGAGGTGCTTTCGGCGGCTTTTGCCTTCGCGGCTCTGGGAGCCTATGCCGCGCGCGCGGAACGCGGCCTCTCGCGTGCCTACGTGACGGCTCTGGCCCTCTATGTCGCGGCGATCCTCGCCAAACCGATGGCGCTCGCCCTGCCGCTGGGGCTCCTGGCCGCGGACCTGCGCTTCGGCCGGAAGATCGGACCCGGCATGTTCCTGGAAAAGATCCCGTTCTGCCTGGCCTGGCTGATCGGGCTGTCGACCCTCCTGCGCCGCCAGGCCCTGCTGGAGAACGGGGATGCCGCCGCCTGGGCGCTGACGGATCGCCTGGCCGCTGCGGGACATCTACTGGCGTTCTACGCACAAAAACTCATCCTGCCGGTCCGTTTGAGCTGCCTGTACCCGTCCCTGGTCTGGCCGGAGCCGGGACCTTTCTGGCGGATCCTGGGTCTGGCGTCGGTTGTGGCGGCGGCGGCCGTTCTTTTCGGCCTCCGGAAGGACCGGGCCGCTCTTTTCGGAGGACTGCTTTTTCTGATCCTGCTTTCGCCGGCCTTTCCATTCTCGCCATCCGCCAATCGGGCGCCCGCCGACCGTTTTTTCTACCTGCCGTCGCTGGGCCTCTTTCTGGCGTTCGGGGCGCTGGGCCAGCGCTGGGCCGGCGCGGGGAACGGCCGGAGGCGGACCGCGGCGCTCCTGGCAGTCGCGGGAGCGGTCGCGCTGGCCTGGGTGTTCGTTTCCCGGGACCGCTGCGCGGACTGGAGGGACAGTCTGACGCTTTGGCGGGACACCGCGGCCAAACAGCCCGGCGTCGCTCCGCTGGCGCTCTTCAAGCGGGGCGAATCCTACCTGGAAACGGGGGACCCGGAACAGGCCCGCCGGGACTACGAGCGTGCCTTGCGCGAAGGCTACCCGCGTCCGTGGCGGGTCCACAACAACATCGGATGGTCCTACGCCCTGCAGGGCCGTCCCGCCGAAGCGATCGCCTGGTACCGGAAAGCCCTGGAAAGCGTCCCCGCCGAACCGGTAATTCTCCGCAATCTCGCGCTGGCCCGGAAGGCGGTCGAAGAAGAAAATTCCCGGACGTCCCGGGACATGTTATGATCGAACGGTAAACTAAAAGGAGCGTCGATGAAACTGCAATCCCTGATCCTGACCGTTCTTCTGCTGTCCACGGCCCCCGCGCAGGCCCAGATCGCCCCCGGCGCCGAAGCTCCCGATTTCAAATTGACCGACATCACGGGCGTCGAGCGCTCGCTGTCGGAGTTTGCCGGCAAGTTCGTCGTGCTCGAATGGACGAATTACCAGTGCCCGTTCGTCCGTAAGCATTACGACAGCGGGAACATGCAGGAGCTCCAGCGGACCTATGTCGCCAAGGATGTCGTGTGGCTCAGCGTAAACTCCTCGGCTCCCGGTAAACAAGGCCACTACACCCCCGAAGAATGGCAAAAGCTCTCGGTCGAGCGGGGCGTCGCTTCGACGGCCATCCTCCTCGATCCCGACGGCCGGGTGGGGAAGACCTATGGCGCCAAAACGACCCCGCATCTCTTCGTCATCGACCCCTCCGGGCGGGTCATCTATGAGGGGGCGATCGACGACCGGCCGGGCACGGACCCCGCCGAGATCCCCCAGGCCACGAATTATGCCCGCCAGACCCTGGACCGGGCCCTGGCCGGCGAGCCGCTGGAAGAGGCGCAGACCATCCCGTACGGATGCTCCGTCAAATATTGACATTTTACGGCTTGCAAAAACAATTAGCTTATGCTAAACTCTGTTCATAAGTTTATAGTTTCGTCTAATCCATTTTAACAAAGGAAACAACATGGCAAAGCGCTCCCTCTGGCTGGTGTTCGCGCTCCTCTTCGGTGTGGCGTGTTCGGCCCAAGCCGCCGAGATGAATTTCGGCAAAAAGAAGCAGGACAAGAAATCCTCGGACTCCTCGCTCTCTTCGACAGCCAAGAAAAAAGCCCAGGCACGCCTCAAGGAAGAGGCGAAGAAGGAGAGAGAGGCCGAAAAAGAGGACCGCCAGGAGACGAAGGAGCAGCTGGAGGACATCATGGCGGAGCGTGCCCGGCTCGCCGGCGGCGGTGGCGGCAGCGCCCCCGATACAGAGGCCATCCTCCTGTCCCGGGTCAACCCGAACAACCAGAACATCCCGAATCCCAACACCCTCCGCACGGTTGGTGTGGCGACGGCCGTCAATCCGAACGCCGCGGTCGCCGTGAATCCGAACCGGATCCTCGCCGGTGGAGCCGCTCCGATCCAGAACCCGTCGCTCAACCCCAATCAGACGAGCCCCTATGCGGCTACCTTCGCTCCTCAGAGCCTGCCGCGGCCGAACCCGAACTCTACGATCGCCATCCCGCGCAACCCGAATCCGCGACGCGAGTAGTCCGCTCGAAATTCAACCCCCCGGCTCGAGGGCCGGGGGGTTTTAGTTTAATAAGGCGTGTTTTGACTTTTAGGCGTCAGTGGTATAGTATGGGAACCCATAACAGGAAGTGCCGCAGTCGGTTATCCACCCCTTTCAACGGAGTCTAAAATGAAACACTACGTGGTTTTGTTAGGTGCGTTGCTCCTCGTCTCCAATCCGCTCTTCGCCGCCGAGAACGCGGCCCCCGAAGCGGCTCCTGTTGCCGAGGCTCCGGCTGCCGTAGCGGACGCCGCGGCTTTTGGTGCGACGCCTCCGGCCCCCGACGCCGCCGCTGCCGAAGCGCCGCTTGCCGGCGACGCCGCGGCTGTGGTCGCCGAGAACCTGGAGTTCATCTCGGGAGAGGTCAGTGTCATCGATGAAGCCGCCAAGTCCGTGACGGTCAAGCTGTACGGCGAAGCCGAGACCGAGGCCACGAACAAGGTCCTCACGGTTACCGCCGACGACGCGACCGACATCACGGACGGCGAGAAGGACCGGGAGCTCAAATCCCTGACCGCCGGCACCGAAGTCGACGTCGAGTACGATCCGGCGAGCAACAAAGCCACCTACATTTTCGTGTATTGAGAACGACTCCGAACGAACTGCGGCGACACCGGAACGCGGACGGGGGGATCTCCCCGTCCGCGTTCTCTTTTTCCGGCCGCTCATCCCGTCCGCTGCGCCGCCTCCTCGAAGTTGTCGACGCGGCCGACCGGCGCGAACGCCTCTTCCGCAACGGCGACGGCGTGGTGGTCGGTCTTTCGGGAGGACCCGATTCGGCGGCGCTCCTGGCGGTGCTTGCCGTCATGGCCCGCGGAAGGGGACTGCGCCTGGTCGCCGCCCATCTGGACCACGGGATCGACCCCCGGGCTTCGGCGCGCCTGGCCTGGGCCGCGCGCCGGACGGCGGCGCGTCTGGGAATCCCGTTCCGCAGCGAGCGCGCGAACGTCCGCGCCCGCGCCCGGCGGGAAGGACGCTCTCTGGAAGAGGCGGGCCGTCTCGAGCGCTACGCATTCTTCGAGAGGGTGGCCCGCGCCGAACGCTGCCGTAAGATCGCCACGGCCCACACACTCGACGACCAGGCCGAGACCGTGCTGATGCGCCTTCTGCGCGGCGCCGGCCTTCAGGGCCTCTCGGGCATCCCGGCCCGCCGGACGCAGGGCACTTCCGGGATCGAGGTGGTGCGTCCCCTCCTGGACTGTCCGAAAGCGCGTCTGACGGAGTTCGTCCGTCTAAGCCGCCTGCCCTGTTACGCCGATCCCTCCAACCGCAGCACCGAATATTTCCGTAACCGCGTCCGCCATCGCCTGCTTCCGGCGCTCGAACGCTACAACCCCCGGGTCCGTGAGGCTCTGGGGACGCTCCGGGCCATCTGCCGCGACGCCCAGGCGTTTATCGCGCCCGCGGCGGAACGCGCGTTCCGCCGGGTCCTGCTTTCCGGGAAAACGGCCTCTCCCGGCCGGACGCTGCGCCTGCATGCCGGACGCCTAAGGCGCCTGGCCCCGGCCCTGCGCCGCGAAGTCCTGCGCCGGGCGCTCGAAACCGCCGCCGGGGACCTGCGCCGCTTTTCCGCGGCCCACCTGGAAGCCCTGGCGGCCCTGACCGAAACCGGTCGCGGGGCCCTGGAGACACACCTGCCGCGGGGCTTGGTCGCGCGCCGGCGGGACGAGACGCTCACGATCGGTCCGGCGCGGATTGACAAGCCCGGAGGCGGCGGTTATAATCGGCGCCGTAAGGTTCACATCCATGCACCGAAAGGGGGACGGGTTGTCCAAAGTCGAAGTCGGTCCGAACGAGCCTCTCGAAAAGGCGCTGCGCCGTTTTAAGAAGAAGATCGAGCGCGAAGGGATCCTCAAGGCGCTCAAAGCGCGCAAGCATTACGAGAAGCCCAGCGAGATCAAAAGACGCAAAGCACGCAGCAGCAAGAATCGCAAGAAGTTCTGATCTTCGAAAGGCGCGTCATGGCCGAAGAAGCGGGGCCTTCGCCTGACCCGGGCGTCCGGAAGAAGGTTGATGAATCCTGGAAGGAAACCGTCGACCGCGAAAAACGCGGTCCCCAGGAACCCGGCGCCGCCCACCCGAAGACACCGCCCGCCCAACCGTCACCACCGGCACCGCCGGCCCCGGATTCGAATTTTTCGCTCTTTATTTCCAGCATCGGCATGCAGGCGTTCTTCGCGCTCGGCGAGGCCGCCGACCCCGCGACCGGGGAACTACGCGCGGACCCGGCCCAGGCCAAATACCTGATCGACACGCTGGGCATGCTCGAGGAGAAGACCCGGGGCAACCGGACACCCGACGAAACCGCCGCACTCGACGGCCTGCTCTACGAACTGCGCATGCGCTTCGTCGAAAAGACCCGCTAACCGCACCCCACGCCCCAGGAGGGCGCCCGATGTCCTTCGAGATAGTCGCAGTCTTCTTCGCTGGCCTGGTCATTGGTGGCCTAATCGCCTTCTTTGCGTTACGATCGTCCAGCTCGGCAGCCAATGCCCGCGTTGAAGAACTGCGTGGACAGCTTGCCGCGGCATCCCAGGGCTTCGACGGATTACGCGACAAACTTACCCGGTCGGAATCTGCTAAAATCGAGGCCGAGACCCGCCTGATTGAATCGGATAAGCGAAACGCGGAACAATTAGCCTTGCTTGACGATGCCCAACGCAAGCTGGAAACTGCTTTCAAGTCCCTCGCCGCCGATGCTCTGGCGCGAAACAATCAGGGCTTTCTTGATCTCGCGGAAGAAAAATTCAAAGCTTTAAAGCAAACCGCCAACCAAGACCTTGAATCTCGTCACGAAGCAATCGCTAACCTTGTAAACCCGCTCAGCGAGGCCGCCCGCGAGTACCAAAAGCAGGCCAAGGAATTAGAAGAAAAACGCCTTCAGAATATGGGCCAAGTCAGCGAACAGTTGGCGTCACTCGCCAAGGCCGCAGGCGACTTGCAAGGTGAGACCTCCAAGCTCGCAAACGCATTGCGTTCCCCGCAAGTCCGCGGCCGCTGGGGTGAGATTGCTCTTAGAAAAACTGCGGAATTGGCAGGGATGTCACGTCATTGTGACTTTGTCGAGCAGGAGAGCGTAGATACGGAAGAGGGGCGTTTGCGCCCAGACATGATCGTTAAGTTGCCAGCCGGACGTGAAGTGGTCGTCGATTCGAAGGTATCCCTAGCCGCCTACATGGAGGCCCTGGAAGCAAAAACAGACACCGAACGAGAGCTCGCGCTCGTTCGCCATACCGCACAAATTACTCAACACGTGAACCGCCTTGCTGCCAAGGACTACTGGGATCAATTTCCCGCTGCGCCCGAGTTCGTAGTCCTTTTTATACCGAATGATTCTCTTCTCGCCGCAGCCGCAGAAAGAGACCCAAATCTAATTGAATCGGCATTAAGCAAAAAGATTATCATCGCTACTCCGACGACCTTTATCGCCCTTCTGCGCGCAATTGCGTTTGGTTGGCGCCAAGAGCAATTGGCCGAGAACGCCCAACGCATCAGCGTTCTTGGCCAGGAAATCGCGGAACGCATTGCCACCGTCGTCGAGCACATGAACAAGGTCGGCGCGGGATTGCGTCAGGCATTTAAATCTTTCAACGATGCTACCGCTTCAATAGAGAGTCGTCTGCTGGTCAGTGCCAGGAAATTCAAGGATCTCGGCGTGGCTGGCAAGAAAGACATAGGCTCGATTGAGCCTATCGACACTTCCCCGCGATCGTTATCTCTTCCAATCGAGAGCGAAGAGGAAAATCCCACCCCCCGCCCCATTGAAATACGCCCCGCGCGCGGCCCGTCCGCCAAAGTCTAGCCCCGCCTGACCGCTTCACTGACAAAGGCATTGCATAACTCACCGTGACTTGTTATAATTCCGTCGCGTTGATGGTTCTTGTCGTGTGACCTCGCCGTTTTCCGGATGGCGCGCCAGGGTCCGGAAAAAAAGAAAGAAGAGCGTGCGTTCAAGCGCGTCACCTCACGATAGCTCCGGCCCTTCCAGAGGCTCCCGCCTCGGTCTCTTCCGTGTCCCGGTCATTCCTTCTCGGATATTAAAACTTTTTAACCCGTTCGCCGCGAACAGGGAGCGCGTCCCCGCATGAACAAACTCGTCGCCAGCTTTCCGAAGAACAAGTTTGAAGAAGTCCGCGTTCAGGTGAAAGAATTCAAGGGTTATGACCTGGTCGATATCCGCGTCTACACGGCGCTGAAAGAAGGCGAGGATAAGATCCCGACCGGAAAAGGCCTGTCCATCAACGTCTCGCATTTCATGGACCTGAAAAAAGCGGTCCTGGAGATGGAAGTCGTGTTAAGGGAGAACAACCTGCTCAATGAGTAAGCTTCTGGAAGCCCTGAAGGCCAGCACCAAGGATTACCCGCAACAGCCCCCCGCGTCGGGCGCGGCGGCGCCGGAAACGGCGGCGAAAAGCGATTACGAACTCACCCAGGAACAGCTGGCCGAGATCTACTTCTCCTCCGGCGAAGCCGGCGCGGGCAAGAAGAGGGCGGAGCTGCCGCCGATGGTCGTGAAGGTGATCGAACGCCCGCAGCCCTCGAATCTGATCCCGTGGATCATCACGTCGATCGCGTTCCTGATCACCGCGTTCAGCCTTTTCTCCACCAAGCGGATCTTCGTGGACATCCGGGTCGTGGACGACGCCCGCCCCGTGGCGGAGGGGAAGTCGGCCCCGGTCTCCGCCGCCCCGGACGAAGGCCCCGGCAGCCGCTCGATGATCCTGCGGGGGACCCTGTTCGAAGGCGCCGCGAAGCTCAAGAGCACGGCCTCGCGCGAAGGCCTGACGCTCGTGAACAGTTCCGTTTCGCCGTTCGCGCAGGCCAGCGTCCGCTTTCCGGCCCCGCTCGATCTGACCGGCGGCAAGGTCGTTTTCTACGTCAAAGGGGCCCAGGGCGGGGAGAAGCTCGGCTTCGCGATGAAGGATCGGGACAACGTGCTGGCTTTTCCCAAGGGCAAGATCTTCCCGTTCCCCGAAGGCCTGACCACCGACTGGCAACGCGTGGAGATCCCGCTCTCGAGCGCGCTTCACGAGTTCAACGCCCGGAGCGTCGTGAGCCTCCGCTTCGAATTCGGCTCGAACATCCAGAACCGCCCCGGAGACACGGTCTTCATCAAAGATCTCCAGGTCCTGCCCTGACATGAAGGTCATCGCGATCTCGAACCAGAAGGGCGGCTGCGGCAAGACGACGACCGCGATCAATCTCGCGGCGGGCCTGGCGTCGCTCGGCAAACGCACGCTGCTGATCGACCTCGACCCCCAGGCCCACGCGACGTTCGGGCTCGGCATACGCGGCGATTCGGTCAAGACCTCGATGTACAACGTGCTGACCGAGCAGGAGGACAAGCGCCGGAACTTCATCGAGAACGTGATCATCCCGGTGGACGACCAGCTGGACCTGGCGCCCGCGCACATCTTGCTCAGCACCATCGAGCAGGAGTTCACCTCGAAGGACGAATCGATCTCCAAGCTGCACGAGGTGCTCGGCAGCCTCTCGTTCCCGTACGAGTACGTGATCGTGGACTGCCCGCCCTCCCTGGGTTTCCTGACCTTCAACGCCTTGCGCGCCGCCGACACGATCATCGTGCCGATCGAACTTTCGTCGTTCTCGCTGATGGGCGTCTCCAAGCTCCTCAGCATGATCGAGCTCCTGCGGGTGAAGCTCTCCCACCAGCCCAAGGTCTGGGCGCTGGCGACGATGGTGGACATGCGCACGCGCTTCGCCAAATACATGTCCGAAGAGATCCGCCGTTCGTTCGGCGAGAACGTCCTCTCGAGCGCGATCCGCCAGACGATCGCGGTCAAGCAGTCCCAGGCCCGCGGCGCACCGCTGGTGAAGCTCGACCCCCGCTCCAAGGGCGCGGTGGATTACCTGATCCTGAGCCAGGAGATCGCCAACCGCCTCGGCGAACCGTTGCCGGCGACCGCGCTCCAACTCGAGTCCAAGAACGGGACTCCGTCCGACCGCCTGAAAGATTTCATCCTCCGGGCGGCGGGGGCGCGGGAGGTCCACCTGGTCGGCGATTTCAACAACTGGCGCATTTCGACGAACTCGCTGCTCTGGCAGAAAGAGGAAGGCCTCTGGCAGAAGCGCGTCTTCCTCGAACCCGGCAAGTACCGTTACAAGTTCGTCATCGACGGCCAGTGGACGACGGACCCGCACAACCATACCCTCGAACCCAATCCCTACGGCGGGGTCGATTCGGTCCTCGAGATCGAATAAGCCGCTGCCCGCCACGCCGCGCGAGCGCATGCCCAAAATCCCATACAAGCTCGTCGAGACCCGGACCCTCTACAAGGGCCACTACATCCGGCTCGTCAAGGACCGCTTCCGCCTGCACGCGCTTCCCGAGAAACTGGTCACGCGGGAACTGGTCGTGCACCCCGGCGCCGTTGTGATCATCCCGTTCGCCGCTCCCGGCCGGATCCTCCTCTTGCGGCAGTTCCGTTACGCCGCCAAGGGAGATCTCTGGGAATTGCCGGCCGGTACGCTTGAGCGGGGAGAGCGCGCGCTGACCTGCGCGCGGCGCGAGCTGGAGGAAGAGACCGGTTTCCGCGCCGCGCGGTGGCGGCTTCTGACGCGATTCTTTCCGGCGCCGGGGATCAGCGACGAGCTGATGACCCTCTTCCGCGCCGAGGATCTAAGCCCCGGGCGCAAGAATCTGGACCATGACGAGTGGATCGAACACGAGAGCGTGAGCCTGCGCCGGGCCGAACGCATGGTCCGCAGCGGGCTCATCCGCGACGCCAAAACGATCGCCGCGATCCTGTGGGTCCTGCGCTTCCGCTGAAAGACCGCGCGGCGGACCCGCGCGCTTATCACCGCCTGAAGCTCCGGGTGTTCCTCGCCGGAACGGCGCTCGATTTCGGCGCCCTGGCGGTGTTCCAGTTCGGGGGCCCGGCCGCCGCGCTCAAGGACCTGGCCGAGAACCTCTCCGCGCACCGCCCCGTCCAGATCGCCATCTACATGGCGGTGTTTTTCACGACACTCCACCTCCTGTCCCTGCCGCTCGGCCTCTATTCGGGCTTCCGGATCGAGAAGCGCTTCGCGCTCTCGACGCAGAGCCTCCGGTCCTGGGGGATCGACCGGATCAAGCGCTACGCGCTGGGCCTGGTGTTCTTCACGGGGACCATGGGAAGCCTGCTCCTGCTGATCGACGCGTTCCCGGAGACCTGGTGGTTGTGGGCAGGGGCGGGGTGGTTCCTTCTGACCTTCGGCCTGGCGCGCGTCTTCCCGACCTGGATCCTGCCGCTCTTCTATCCGACCCGGCCGCTCGAGCGGACGGCTTTGAGCGAACGCCTGCTCGGGCTCTGCCGCCGTCTGGACATCAATGTACGGGGCGGCGTCCACGTGATCGCGCTCTCCGCCAAGACACGCAAGGCCAACGCCGCGCTCGTCGGCGTGGGACGGAGCCGCCGGATCCTCCTCGGCGACACTCTCCTGGGCAATTTCACCGAGGACGAGGTCGAGATGGTCGTCGCCCACGAGCTGGGCCACCACGCGCGGCACCATATCCGCCGCGGACTTCTCCTCAACGCGACGGCGGCGCTGGCTGGCTTCTGGATCCTCTATCGGCTGTCGGGGCCGCTCACGGCGGCCTTCGGCGCGAACGGGTTCTCGGACCTGGGGATCTTTCCGGCGATGGCCTTCCTGTCCGGTCTCGGAGGCCTGGCGGCGCTGCCGCTCCAGAACGCGTATTCGCGGCGCCTGGAGAACGAAGCTGACGACTTCGCGCTCGAGACCCTGCCGTCCGAGCCGGTGTTCCGCTCGCTGATGCAAAAACTCGGGACCCTGAACCTCGCTCACCCGGACCCGCATCCGGCGATCGAGTTCCTCTTTTACGATCACCCATCCATCAAGAACCGCCTGCTGCGCGCGGCGGCCGGATACTCCGGCCGCACCCCGTGAGCGCGCGGCGGGCCTGGCGCGCCGCGGCGGCCGCGCTGCTCTTGTCCGTCGCGCTGCCTTCGGCCGCCCGGACGGCGCAGGAAAAGCGCGAAGGCACCGTGCGCTGGGTGATCGACGGGGACACCTTCCAGCTCGACGGTGGGGAGCGCGTCCGCCTGATCGGCGTCGATTCCCCCGAACACCAGCCCTGGAAGGGGAATGTCGAGCCTTACGGCGCGGAAGCCTCGGCCTACGCGAAGCACATCTTGACGGGACGGCGCGTCCGTCTGGAGGGCGACCGCCAGGGATCAGACCGCTACGGACGCACCCTCGCCTATGTCTACCTGGAGGACGGCAGTTTTTTCAACCAGACCTTAGTCGAAGAGGGCTACGCGAAAGCCAAGCACTACGCCCCCAACGGGCGGCACCGCCGGACACTCGCCGAAGCTCAAGGCCGCGCGCGGCGATCTCACCGAGGCCTTTGGGACAGCGAGAGTTAGGGCGCTCTTCCCTTGATAATTCCTCCCCGAAGGTTTAAAATGACATTCAAAAGGGGAGGATGATGATCCAAGAAGCCAAGATCTCGTCGATCGTTTCGCTTTTCCCCTTGCCCCAATACGTGATCGTCCTCGAAGACCTGCAAAAAACACGCCTGGTGCCCATCTGGATCGGCGTGAACGAGGGCAACGCGATCGCCCTCGAGATGCAGGGAGAGAAATTCCCGCGCCCGTTGACGCACGACCTCATGGTGAACATGCTCAAAGACCTCGGGGCCCAGATCGAGAAGGTCGTCGTCACCGATCTCAAAGAGAACAGCTACTACGCGCTGATCTATGTGCGCCACAACGGCCAGACCCTCGAGATCGACGCGCGGCCATCGGACTCTCTGGCCCTGGCCGTCCGCGTCCACTGCCCGATCTTCATCGACGAGCGCGTGCTCGCCAAGTGCCCCAAGATCGACGCGTCCATCACGCAGGAAGAGATCGAAAAGTTCAAGCAGGACCTCCGCTCGATGAGCCCGGAAGAGTTCTTCAAAAGCCTCGAAGAGGCGCCGCCGGCCGAGGGCCCCGAATCCGAGACGCAGCCGTTCGGCGGGACCGAGGCGGGGGGAGACCCTTCGGAAGAAGGAGAGGAAGGCGAGGAGGACGACGAGGACGATGATCCCCGCCGCCAATAACCCCGGCGCGATCCGGAGCCTCCGCGCGTGAGCTTGAACCTCTCCGGGGGCGGACAGATCGGCCTGTACGCCGACGCCGGCTCGGTCCATCTGGCCGAGATGCGTTCGCAGTTCGGCTCGATCCAGATCGTCCGGACCGCTTCCGAGGAAGCGCCCCCCGGACCCGACGGGTCCGAGCCGGCTCCCGACGCGCTCGCCCAGGCTCTCCGGCGGGCGTGGGAACGCGGTGGCTTCGCCTCCCGAGACGCGCATCTGTCACTGCCCGAAGGCGACTCGATGGTCCGCACATTCGAGATGCCGCTCCTTCCCAGGCGCGAATGGCGGACGGCCGTCCGTTTCGAGGCCCAGAAGTATCTCCCGTTCGACGTACGGGACCTCTACGTCGATTTCAAGGTCGAACCGGACCGCGCCAGGAAGCGCATGCGCGTGACGTTCCTGGCGGTCAAACGCCACACCCTGGAGACCGCCCAAACGCTCGTCACGAAGGCGGGGCTCAAACTGGCCTCGGCCGAACCCGAATCTCTGTCCCTGATGCGCCTCCTGTTCCCGCAGGAACCGAAGAAGACCGGCCGGATCTTCGCCTTGCTCGACGTGGACTCCCGCGGCGGGGTCGATATCGTGGTTTCGCGCGACAGCGGGATCCTCATGACCCGGCACTTCCGGATCGACCCGAGCGCCGCCGGGGAAACGCGTTTCCCGAGTTTCATGGGGGAGGTGCGTCTTTCGTTCAATTACTTTTCCAAAAATTTCAAGGACGAGAAGATCGAGCGCATGGTTCTTTGCGCGGACGTCGAAAAAGACCACCCGGGCTGGAACGGCCTCCTGGCCGCCGAGCTCGAGATGCCCGTGGAAGTCTTCAATCCCGCCAAGACCTTCGGCCGCCCGCAGCGCTATTCCTCCCCGGCGGCGGGCGCGATGGGCGCGGCGCTGAAGGCCGTCTCGTCGAACCGGGGGCTCCGATTCGATCTTCTCCCGAGCGGAGGCGTGCGGCCCGGCGGCGCGCCGGCGGCGCTGTCGCCCGCCGCGGAACAGGAACTCCTGAAAAAAGTGGCCCTCGTCTTCGGCGCGGCCACTCTCGCCCTCCTGATCGTCCTGCGCGTGGGCCTCGGAGCCTTTGAGATCTCGAAGAAACACACCCTGGAGACCCTGCGTCAGGAGCTGGCGGGTCAGAGCGGGCTCGGAGGACTGCCGAACGAGGACCTGGAACGGCGGGCCGCGGAGCTTTCCGAAAAAGCGCGTTTCTTCGATACCCTCGTGGGCCGGCGGATCTTCTGCACCGAAAAAATGGACGAACTGGCGCGCCTGGTGCCGCCCGAAGTCCGGTTGACCCTGTTCCAATACACGGACACGGAGAACAAGGACGGGCAGGGAGAGGTCGCCCTGAACTTCGAGGGCCTGGTGACGGGGGCCGAGGACGGCGGAGAGCTTTCGATGATCAACCGCTTCCTGACGGCCCTCAAGTCGAACGAGGCGTTCATGCGGGGGTTCGATGAAGCGCGGATCGCTTCCGTCCAGCGGATCACCGTCGACGGGTCCCCCCGGACGAAATTCGCGATCGCCTGCTCGCCGCCCGCGCGAAAGGACGGCTCATGATCGGCGACCTGCCGCCCGATACCCGCCGGAAAGTGCTCCTGGCCTGCGTGGGCCTGGGCGCCGTGGCGCTGCTCATAACCCGGAACCTGGTCCTCGAGCCGCACGCGAAGGTCATGCGCGTGATCAACTCGCAGACCACGCTCGAGCGGCAGAAGAAGGATCTTCTGATCACGATCGGCTCCATCGACGCTCAAGTGAGCGGGTACAAGGACGCCCTCTCCGGATCCCGGGAGACCTCTTGGCTCATCGAGGAGCTCAATAAAATGGCTTCCGCTTCGGAGGTGACGCTCACCTCCGCCGAGCCCGGGAACAAGGAAAAGACCGGGGATTACCAGCGCCTCACCCTGCGGCTCGAAGCGCGCGGTCCCTACCACGCGCTGGGAGAATTCTTGAGCCGGATCGAGAGCGCGCCCCGTTTCATCAAGGTCTCGAGCGCGCGTTTCGAGCCTCCGCCGGACCTGGCGACCGCGGCGCCGAACGACCTGGCCGCCACGATGGCCGTGAGCATCTTTTACAAGAACCGGGAGGGCAGTTCATGACGCCGCGCGCCGCCTCCCGGGCGGCCCTGCTTCTCGGGACTCTGCTGTGGACCGGCGCGGCCGGAGCGGCGGAAACCCTCTCCGGCGACGCCCGCGGCCGGGCGGACGTGCGCTTCGTGGAGCATGACGGCATCCAGGTCCAGGTTTATTCGGACGGATCGTACTGGCTGACGTTCTCGGACAACCGCGAAAGCCTGTATCTGAAGACAAACGGGGCGGCGATCCGCTTCGACGCGGACGGGACCGTCCTCTCCTCGGAGGGACATTGGAAAGCTCCGGCCGAGATCGGCAACGTGAAGGGCCTGTCCCCGGAAAAGCTCTCCCGCGCCCGTGCGGCGGTCCTCTACGCCCGCTCCGCCGAGGGTTCGGCGCGCCTGGTCGGGCGCGAAGAGGCGTTCCGCGAAGAGGCTCCGCCGGGCGCCGCAACGCCGCGGGCCGCTTCGGACACGGTCATCGATTGGGGAAACTCCGGATGAGCGCCACCAGACGTGCCGGCGCGGGGTTGGCCGGATCATTCCTGTTCCTCCTCGTGGCCGCCGGCCTCGCAGGGGAAGCCCGTGCGATCGAATACAAGGGCCGGGCGTTCCGGGACCCCTTCAGCGACGCCTCCTCGACCGGCTCGAGCGTGAAAGACGAGATCGCCGCGATGGCGCTCACGCTCGAAGGCCTCGTCTGGAACACCGCCAAGCCCAAAGCGATCGTCAGCGGCCAGATCGTCGGGGTCGGCGGGAAGGTCGGCAAAGCCGAAGTGCTTGACATTAAAAAGGAAGGTGTCAAAATGCGCTATAAGGGCCAGGACTTCTACCTCCGGAAAAGGAAGGTCACATGATGCCGTACAAGCCGCTTGGGGTCCTCGTACTCACGGTCCAACTGACCGTCGCCGGCCTGCCCGTTCCCGCCGCATGGGCCGCCGAAGAGAACATCTCCGACAGCCTCGTTTCGATGGAATTCGACGGCGCGCCCTTAAGGGACGTCCTCAAGATCTTCTCCGAACAGTCCGGGCTCAATTTCGTCGCCAGCCAGGAGGTCGAATCCAAAAAGGTCACGGTGTTCCTCGAGAACGTCCCGGCCCGCGACGCGCTCGAGGGGATCATGAACGCGAACAATCTCCGGTACGAGCGCAAACCAGGGAGCAACGTCTACATCGTGAATCCGATCGCCGAAGGCGGCGCCGAAACCGGCGCGGCTGGCCCCGCGGTGCCGCTCCAGACGCGCATCTTCCCGATCCGTCACTCCCGGCTCTCGGTCTCCGCGATCGACGTGGGCGGCAAGTCGGTCATCGACGACCTGCCCGGCATCGAAGTGAACGCCCTCAAGACGGGGGACAGCGGAGGGGAGGACGAGGGAAGCAAGGACGAGGACAAGAAGAGCGGGGAGGAAAAGACGAACCTGATGGCCGAGCGGGGGATCGACAAGATCGTCGCCAGCCTGCTCACGGAGTTCGGACACATCGCCGTGGACCTGCCGAGCAACAGCCTGATCGTCACGGATACGGCCCCCAAGCTGCAGGAGATCGAAAAGGTGCTCCAGAAGCTCGACGTACCGGCCACCCAGGTCATGATCGAGGTCCAGATGATGGAGGTCCGCAAAGGCCTCCTCGAGGACCACGGCATCGACTGGGGCGGCGCCAACGGCGCGCTGGTCAGCTGGGTGCCCGGACGGCAGAGCACGAGCTTCCCGTTCCGCGAAAGCTTTATCCGCCGTCAATCCGCAAACCAGATCCTTGATCCGATCACCGGGGATCTCGGCCGCCGCACGATGGAGCTGGGCATCATCGACGCCGGAGCCATCGAAGCCGTCCTGCGCCTGATCTCGAGCCAGACCGACACCAAGATCCTCGCCCGGCCCAGAGTGCTCACGATGAACAACGAGGCCGCGAACATCAACATCGTCACCAAGACCGTCATCGGCGAGAAATCCACGCTCGTCTCCTCGCAATCGCTCACCACCTTCACGACCGGCGAGGCCGTCACCGCCGACACAGGCATCACTCTCAAGATGACGCCGCAGGTGAACCAGGACGAAACGATCTCGCTCTGGCTGCAGCCCTCGATCACCACGGTCCAGGTTTCAAATTTCTTCCCGACGCGCTTCCTCGAACCGACGACCCGAACGGTCCGTTCGACCGTCCGCGTGAAGAACCACCAGACGCTCGTGATCGGAGGCCTGATCGACACCGACCGGAGCGTCACCAACCGGAAGATCCCGGTACTGGGGGACCTGCCGCTGCTGGGTCCAGCCCTGTTCAACTACAAGGACAACGGCGAGAACGAGCGCGAGTTCCTCGTCTTCATCACACCGCATATCGTCAAACGTTACGACAGCCTCGCCGAAGAGAGCGCCACCGTCGGCTCCGGACGGGACCTGGCCGTCAAGCGCATGCTGGACCAGTTCGCTGGCGACGAGCTGACCCTGATGATGTCGCCGGCCGAGGCGCTCAAGTCCGACCGCCATCCGCTCGACCGCCAGGAGAAGGCGCTCCTGCGGGCCAGCGCCAAGCAGGCGGCGGCGAGCCCCTCGGCGGAGAAGGAAATGAACCGGACCCTCGACGCCTTCGGCAAGAAATGAACCGCCTCATCGGGCCGGAGACCGCTCTCCGAGCATGACCAAACAGCACCAGAAGCTCGGAGAGATCCTCCTCAAGGAGGGTCTCATCAATCCCGACCAGCTCGTCAAGGCCCTCGAACTGCAGAAAAAGGGTTCCCAGGACGCCGTCGGCACCATCCTCTTCAAGCTCGGGGTGATCAGCGAGCGCGAGCTCGTCCAGAGCCTCTCCAAACAGCTCGGCGTGCCTTTCGCTTCCCGCGAGGCGGGCCTCCTGCGCCCGGCCGCCGACCAGGAGCTCGAGAAGCTCATCCCCGAAGAGATGGCCCGCAAACACACCATCCTGCCGCTGGCGAAGACCTTGAGCGCGCTCACGGTCGCGTTCGCGGATCCGACGGATGTGGTGTTGATGGACAACCTGCACAAGATCACGGGCTTGCAGATCAACCGCGTCGTCGCTCTCAAATCCGACCTCGAGCAATCGATCGGCGAGTTCTACGGGGAAGGGGGGATGCTGAAAACCGCGGTCGAAGCCTCCTACGCCGCCCGGGACATCCTCTTCACCGGGGACACCGAAGAACGTCTCTCGCTCGACGACATCGTCGCCAGCGCCGAGAAGGCCCCCGTCATCAAGCTCGCGGACCTCTTCATCCGTCAGGCGATCAAGATGCGCGCCAGCGACATCCATATCGAGCCCTTATCGAACAAGGTCTCGATCCGTTTCCGCGTCGACGGCGTCCTGCAGGAGGTCCCGCCTCCGGACAAATCGATGATGCTGCCGCTGGTCTCGCGGCTCAAGATCCTTTCAAAGATGGACATCGCGGAGAAGCGCCTGCCCCAGGACGGCAGTTTCCGCGCCTCGATCGAGGGACGGCAGATCGATTTCCGCGTCTCCACGATCCCGACGATCCACGGCGAGAAGATGGTCCTGCGCATTCTCGACCGCTCCGCGGTCTCTCTGGACCTGAAGACCCTCGGATTCAGCGACGCCGAGTACGCGGCCTTCAGGAAGGCGATCACCCGTCCTTACGGCCTGATCCTGCTGACCGGCCCCACCGGCAGCGGCAAGACCACCACGCTCTATTCGGCGCTCAACGAGATCAAGGGGGTGGACAAGAACATCACGACGATCGAGGACCCCGTCGAGTACCAGCTCAACGGCATCAACCAGGTGCAGATCAAGCCGTCGATCGGCCTGACCTTCGCCAGCGGCCTGCGCTCGTTCCTGCGCCAGGACCCGGACGTCATCCTCGTCGGCGAGACCCGCGACCTCGAGACCGCCCAGATCTGCATCCGCGCGGCGCTCACGGGACATCTGGTTTTCAGCACGCTGCACACCAACGACGCGCCCTCGGCCGTCACGCGCCTCACGGACATCGGGATCGAGCCCTTTTTCGTGACGTCGTCGCTGCTGATGGTGATCGCTCAGCGTCTGATCCGCCGCCTGTGCCCGAAGTGCAAGGAGCCGCACAAGCCGGGCGCCACCCATCTCCCCGAATCCCTCAAGAACATCAAGACCCTGTACCGGCCGCGCGGCTGCGAGGCCTGCGCGATGACCGGCTACAGCGGACGCCTGGCGATCTTCGAGATCATGGTGATGAACGAGGGGATCGAGCAATCGATCCTCAAGCGCTCCTCGATCGCCGAGATCCGCGCGCTGGCCTGTCAAGCCGGCATGTCCACCCTGGAGGACAGCGGCTACAAGAAGGTCGCGGCGGGGGAGAGCTCCCTCGAAGAGGTCATCCGCGTGACGATGAGCGCGGTCGCCTGACCCCGGCCGCGACGGGGGCCCGCTGATGCCGGTCTACATCTATACCGCGCGGGACAAGGACGGAAAATCGGTCAGCGGCACACAGGACGCCCAAAGCGAATCCGCGGCCGTCAAGATCCTGCAGGGCCGGGACCTGGTGATCACCCGGATCATCGACTTGAGCGCCGAAACGGTCCGCAAGGCCGGCGCCCGGCGGCGGCGCAAGCGCATCAAAGGCGACGACCTGCTCTTCTTCGTGCGGCAGGCGGCGACCCTGCTCGACGCGGGGATCCCGCTCCTGCGCTCCATCGAGATCATCGCCTCGCAGGTCAACAGTCTGCGGTTGTCGGAAGCGCTCGACGCGCTCCGCGCCGATATCAAAGCCGGCGCGACGTTCAAGGACTCCATCGGCCGCCACCCCAAGGTCTTCCCGCCGCTCTGGGTCTACCTGATCGAGGCGGGCGAGACCAGCGGCAACCTGCCGTTGGTGCTCGACCAGCTCGCCGACCACCTGGAGGCGAACCTGAACCTGAAGAAGAAGGTCGTTTCCGCGATGGTCTACCCGGCCGTGCTGATCCTGGTCTCGATCGTGGCGATGCTCGTTTTCCTGCTCAAGATCATCCCGATCTTCTCGAACCTCTTCAAGAGCTTCAACGCCAAGCTCCCGCCGATCACCCAATTCGTGATCAACACCAGCGAGTTCCTCGGGGATTACCTCCTCTATATCCTGGCCGGCGTGGGGTTGGGCGTCTGGGCGCTCCGGCGCTTCGCGGCCACGCCGAACGGACGGCGGACCCTCGACCGCATGCTCCTGAACGCGCCCCTGATCGGCGGGTTCGCCCGTGACACGACGCTGGCGCGCATCGCGATCAATCTTTCGACCCTGGTCAAGAGCGGGGTGAATCTTCTGCGCAGCATCGAGATCACCGGCCAGGTCTCCGGCAACAGCCAGTACGAGGCCGCGCTGGCGAACACGGGCCATGAGGTCCAGCAGGGCAAGAGCCTCTCGGGGGCCCTCTCGCAGTCGTCTCTTTTCCCCGGCATCATGGTGGACATGATCATGATCGGAGAGGAGAGCGGCCGCCTGCCGGACATGCTGGCGCGGGTCGCCAAGTATTATCAGGACCGGGTGGATATCTTCGTCTCCCGGCTGGGCACGCTGATCGAACCCGTCATCCTGATCCTGGTGGGCGGATTCGTCGGTTTTCTCGTCGTGGCGATCTTTCTACCGATCTTTAGCCTAAGCACGGTCATTAAATAAGTTAAGAAAGCGTTTTAAAAAGTTTGAAATTAAGGTTTCGTCGTGGTATACTCCCTGTATGAATATGTTGAAATATGCTAAATCCACAGAGGGGAATGGGGGACCTATAAAATGATCAATCTCAAGAGATCCAACCAACGAGGCTTCACGCTGATCGAAATCCTGATCGTCGTGATCATCATCGCGGTGTTGGCGGGTTTGGCTGTGCCGATGTTCCAGGGCACGGTCGAGAAATCGCGTAAGTCCGAAGCGCTGGGGGTATTGTCGGCCCTGCGTGGCTCGGAAATGCGTTATTTCGCCGCGAACAACACGTACACGACGAACATGGCGCTCCTGGACTACAACCCGACCGTTGCCGATACGTCCGGTCAAACCGTGCACTTCGCGTACACGGTCCCGACGGGTACGGCGGTGGCTTTGGTCTGCCGCGCGACGCGCAATGCCGTCGATGGCGGAGACGGGACAAGCACGGTCAATGTCAACCAGGCCGGCGTGGTCAGCGGAACGGGCGTGTTCGCGTAAACGGTTCCCGTTCGTCGCTTCGTAGTTTGTTCATAAGGGAGAACGGGCGCCCGCCCATAGGTCCCGGGCGTTCGTTCTCCCTTTTTGTTCTGCCTAAATAAGGAACCGCTCTCCATGCCGACAAACCGACCGCAACGCGGAATGACCCTGACCGAGGTGTTGATCGCGGTCGTGGTCGTGGGAGTGCTCGCGGGGCTGGCCCTGCCCAACTATTTCCGGACCGTGGAGCAGGCGCGATCCAACGAGGCGATCTCGAACCTCAACACGGTCTTCATGGGCCAGCGTATCTACCGCCTGAACGCCGGGCGCTTCTGGCCGAACCCCGACGGCACCGACGCCACACTGGCGACCATCAACACGACCCTGAACCTCGAGCTCACGACCCAGTTCTACAACACGATCTCCGTGACCTCGACCGGGGCCGGGACCGCTTTCACGGCTACCGCCTCGCGGGGCAACACCGGCGCCAAGCAATTCACGATCGACCAGAACGGAACGATCACCGAATCCGGTTCCTACGGCTGATCGCGCGGACCCGCCCCCATGACCACGCAGAAGCGTGTCCTCCTCAACTTCTTCCTGGCCGCAGGCCTTCTGCTGGCCGCCTGGAAAGCCTCCGCCGAGGTGGTCAACCGTTCGACCGATCTGATCTCGCCGTTCGGCTCCTACCGCGATCTCCGGGCCCAGAACGCGTTGGAAGTTGGGATCGAACCCACCGCGCCGGACACGCCGGCCAACTCCGCCACCTCCGCGACCACGGTCTGGGGTGATTTGCGGGTCACGGACGGCCCCTCCCGGTTCGAGGAGCGGCTGATCGTCGACGGGGACACCCTGCGCGTTCTGCCTTACAACTATTGGGGCGGCCTTCATTGGGTGAACGTAGGCTTCGCCGCTCCAGAAGCGCTGCCGATCTCGGAGCTGTCCGACCTGAACATCAACGGGGATATCTGGACCCGGCGATATTTCCATGTCGCGAACCGTTTTGAAGAAAAGCGTCTTTACCTCGGCACCACGGACCCGGCCACGCCCCCGGTGTGGGGGGACCTCGGCGCCCTGCAGGACGGAGCGGTCTGGCGGCCGGTCTATTTCAAGGCGAACAACAAGCTCGTCCTGAACGGGAGAGCGGGCGGGGCCGTCGGGAACGTCATCATCGGCACGGATCAGAATGACGTCGCCTACGATCCGAGCCAAAAACTTTTCGTCAAAGGCAACGCGGTCGCCAACGCCTGGGTCAACACCAGTTCCCGGGAAGCCAAAACGGATATTCGGCCGCTGACGCCGGACGAATACGCCGGTTCCCTCCGCACGATCGCCGCCACACCGCTTTATCACTTCCGTTACAAGGACTGGGACCCCGTGACGGAGGTCCGCACGGGACCGATGGCCGAGGAGACTCCCAGGCAGCTGTTAAGCCCCAGCGGCAAGGTCCTCGCGACCGGGGACGTGATCGGACATCTCTTGGCCGCGATCAAAGAACTCGCGCGCCAGAACGACGAGCTGGAGCGCCAGATCACCCGGCTCGAGAGCGAGAGAGGGGGCGTTCGATGACGCGCCGTCGCCTCCGTTCCGTTCTGATGGCCCTCATCGGCGTCTGCGTCGTCGGACCGGTCCATGCCTCGACCCTCGATCTCACCACGTATTACCCGGCGCCGGACGGGGAATACCGGGACCTCGATATCACCGATACGCTGACCGTGGGAACGGCGGGGCTTCCCACCGACCTCGTCGCCGATACCGGCGACGACACCCCGATGTTGTTCGCGGTCCGCAATAACGATATCGACGGCTGGAATGCCGGGAGCACCGGCGGGGGGTTGACGATCGCCGGGAACCTGAACATCCGTAACGCGGCCCTGACAAGCCTCTTCTTCGTCGACGACGCCGCCAACCGCGTGGGGATCGGCACGACGACGCCGGTCGCGACCCTGGACGTCCGGGGAACGACCAACACCCAGATGATCCACGGGTACAGCGACGTCACCAATACCAACAACAGTTCCCAGGTCGAGATCCTGAACCAGCATTTCGGGACCTTCGACGCGCGCAACGGGTTCGCCGCGGTATGGCCCGGCGGCGGCCTTCGCTTCATTTACATGTACCTGGAGGGCAATCCGCTGATCTTCCAATCGCTGGACAAGGGCGGAGGTTTCACCCGCGCGGTCGCGATCAACTGCCAGCCGGGAACGGCCTACCTGGGGACCCACAACCTGATCGTGGGCCGGCCCGGCCAGCCCAAGGACGGCCACGCGACGTTCTGGAACATCATGGGCTGCTCCAGGCAGTTCAAGACCGATATCCGGCCCCTGGGCGCGGAAGAGCCGTCACGGATGCTCGAAGCGCTCTCCCGGGCGCCGCTCTACCGCTACCACATGAAGGAGGCGCCGGCCGACTCGCGCAAACAGCTCGGGTTCATCGCCGAAGAGGCGCCGCGCGAGGTGGTCGACGGGAACGGGGATCTGGTGAGCCTGGGCGATTCGGTCGGCATGCTGATGGCCTCCGTGCAGGCGCTTCGATCCGAGAACGAGGACCTGTACCGGCGGGTGGAGGCGCTCTAGATCATGAAACCCCTGGGATCGTTCCTGGCCATCCTGGCCCCTTTGCTTTGGACCGCCGCGGCGGGGGCGGACCCGGTCACGCTGAACGACACGTACCCGTCCCGTTACGGGAACCACGCGAACACCACCTCCTCCGGAGACACCCGGATCGAAAATCCTTACGGCGCGAACGTTTCGTCGGTCTTCTACGGCGACATGACCGTGAACGACGACGCGCTCTTCACCAACAGCGAGGTGATCGTCGCACAGGGGAGGGGACCCTACGGCGACGACGGCCTGCGGGTCCGCACGAACGGCCTGGTGTCCATCGGCAACAACAACGGCGCCATCGCGTCCCTTCTGACGGTCCACACGCGCATCAAATCGCGCAATTTTTACGCCTGGGAGAACGACGCTTCGATCGGCGACATCGTCTACACGTATGGCGAGGCGGAGTACAACCCCATCCCGCCGGGAGACACCGGCAAGAGCGCGCGCTTCGGCGCGCGACGGACGAACGGCACCTGGACGAACCTGGCGGACGACACCTATATCCCCCTTCGGATCGAAGGCTACGAGGTCAATCTCGGCATCTTCGACGCCAGCGCGCCCCCGAACCTCAATGACCTGGGGTATGTCCAATGGGTCGGTATCGGCATGGACCGCGATCAGAACAACGTCGTCCAGTGGCCCTCGGACCCGCTCCCCGTCAATTTTCCTCTCCTGGAGGTCAACGGGAACGCGACGATCACCGGCACGGGCGACAGCTACAGCTCGCGCGCGTTCAAAAAGGACATCGAACCTCTCACGCCTTCGGATCATGCCGCTTTCCTCGAGAAAGCCAAGCGGACCCCCGTGTACCATTATCGCTTCAAGACCGACCCCGCCGGCACGCCGCATGTCGGCGTGATGGCGGAAGAGGCCCCGGAGGAGATCATCGTGAACGGGAAGGGCTTGAGCCTGACCGACGCCGCGGCCTTCCTGACCGCCTGCGTCAAAGAGCTGAAGACCCGCAACGACGCTCTTCGCCGGCGGATCGAGGTCCTGGAAGCCGCCAAGAGAGGGGAGGCGGCCCATGCGGCGCGCTGAACACGGCTTCACGTTGATCGAGATCCTGGTCGCGGCGCTGATCATCGCGCTCTCGTCGGGGGTGCTTCTGTCCGCTTTCGTCAACGCCAACCGCGCCATACGCCCGGGTTTCAACGTCGCCGGTTACCTGGCCAAGGCGCGCCTGGAGCTCCTCTACGAAGCGGTGCGCCAGGACTGGTGGGGCGTGGGCGGCCAGCCGCTTTCTCCCGGGACCGTGAACGAGGGCAACATCCCCATCAACGGCGTCAACTACAACCGCACCTACGTGGTCACCAACGTGGACGCCAACGGCGATACCGTGAACGACTACCGCCGCGCGAGGGTCACCATCACATGGCCGGATTAAAACCCCGGAAGGACCGGGGCTTCACGCTGGTTGAGCTTCTCATCACCACGATCATCCTCGGCGTGATGATGGCCGCGTCGGTCTCGGTCTACGTGGCCGCCCAGCGGTTCTTCAACGGCCTCCTCAACAACGACGAGCGGGTCTTCGCGCCGGCGCTGGCGATGGAGTCCGTCCTGCGCCGCGCGCAGGTGGCCAATTCGGTGATCTTCGACGGGGCGAACAACCAGATCATGCTGCGGATCGACCCCGCGCTGACCCCCGACAATTTCGGCGACGACGTCTGGGTGAAATACCGCGTGATCGCCAACCGCCTGCGCTGGCGCCAGGACGCCACGTCGGCTGCGATCGTGACGGGGGGCGACCCGGAGGTGGAGGCCGGGCTCGTGCTGCAGGGCGGTTCCGGCTTCGCGATGCAGAATCCCACCGGCGCGGGGTTCGACGCGGTGATCCAGGTCACACTGGTCACCCAGATCGGCACTCCCGCCGTCAACACGACGCTGCGGACCTCCGTGGCCGTCAGCACGTTCTCGAAGAACTGACCATGCGCCGCGACCGGGGAGCCGCCCTCACGCTGGCCATCGTGGTCGCGATGATCCTGTCGGTGCTGGCCGCGGTCGCGCTGACCCTCGGATACAACTACCGGCGCCTGCGCGACGGCCTGACCGTGATCCACGCGGCCTCTCATTTCCGCGCCCAGGCCGGGCTCGTCGATGCCCGTTGGCGCATCCGCAACAACATCGGAGGCGACTACACCGTCGCCGCGTTCGACCCCGCCGCTTACCAGCTCGACATCGACGGCAGCGGCAACAACGACGTCACCGTCGACATCGGCCCCGCCGACGGCAACGGCCTGCGGCCCATTTCCTCGGTCGGCAGGGAATAAAATCATTGAAACTTGGCTTCATTTTTACTATCTTAAACACGACTCGTTGTTTTCCTAACCCAAGGGGCCCTGGTCGATAATGGCGAACCGTAAGGCCTGGATCGCGTTCTTCTCCACGACCCTGACCGTCATCGCCGCGTTGGCCCTCCTGTCCCTGAACAACGACCGTGAGCGTGAGAAGAAGCTCCGCGCCGAAAAGGAGCTCGAGCTCCAGAACACCCTCCTGTCGGTCACCGAGAAAGAGACCCAGATCGCTTCACTCATGAAGCAGAAGAACGAGCTCGAAGAGGAGTTCGACGTCAAGATCGAGCGCCTCGAGACTTCGGTCAAGGAACACGCCGCCCAGGTCAGCGGCTACGAGGAGCGGATCGGCACCCTCGAGCAGGAGAATCAGACCCTGAAGCGCGAGCTCGACACCAAGAACAAGAAGGTCGCGGACCTTCTGCGCCGCCTGGAGACCCTGGAAACCGACAAGACGGACCTCCTGGCGATGGTCAAGAAACTCGAGGCGGACCAGAGCGCCGTGACCCAAAGCGGCGGGGGACTGGAAAGCCCCTCGCTCGAGAGCGCCTCGGCGCGCTCTCCCTGGGCGCCGAGAACCGCTCCCGACCTCGACCCCGTGGAGTTGGGCAAGATCGTGGTCCAGCACACATCGGGCCGCGCCGCCGAGGTCCAGCACGTGAACACCATCTACGGTTTCATCGTCGTGAACGCCGGCTTCAAGGACGGTGTGCGGAAGAACCAGGTACTCAACATCGTCCGCGACAACAAGATGGTCGGCAAGGCGGTGGTCCGTCAGATCCGCAACGACGTGGCCGCGGCGGCGGTCCTGCCCGAATGGACACAGGGCGAGATCCGGGTCGGCGACGTCATCAGCCGCTTCTGAACCTGAACGGCCCGAAGCTTTTCCTTCCGGCGGCGGTCCTCGCTGCTGTTTTTCTGACCGCTGTTCCCGCCCCGGCGGACGTCGTTCGCCTGCGCTCCGGCCGGACGCTGACCGGCACCGTCACCGACACCGAGGCCGATCCTCTGGAACTGCGGCTGACCAACGGCGCCGTCAAACTGGACCGCTCGCTGGTGGAGTGGGTCGTCCCGGGCGACCCCGGCCGCATCGAAGCCCAGCGCCGCGCGGGCGGCTATTTCGACCGCGCCCGCGCGCTCATGGCCGGCCATCGCTTCACGGAGGCGGCCGATGCGTACCGCCAAGCCCTCAAGCTCGTTCCCGGCGACGCCAATCTCCTGAACAATCTCGGCAGCGCCCAGGCCAGCGCGGGCGACCGGACCGGCGCCGTCGGAGCCTACGAGGAGGCTCTCCGGTCGGATCCCGCCCATGCGACGGCGCGTCTGAATCTCGCGCAGGTGTTCTTGGAGGCCGGTGAGCCCGCGAAGGCGCGCCAACAGCTCGAGATCCTCGCCGCCGCCGCGCCGGACGATCCGGACCTTCTTTTCCGTCTCGGCGTTGCCTTGTGCCGGGAAGGGCTTTATAATAAAGCCGTGGAAACGTACACGCGCCTGCTGGAACTGGAACCGACCGCCGACGCCTACAACAACCTGGGCACCTGCCGCGCGGGCGCGGGCGACCGGGCCGGCGCCGCAGCGGCTTATGAGGAAGCGCTCCGCCTCGATCCTTCCCACGACCAGGCCCGCTCGAACCTCGAGAAACTCCCCGATGCGCCGTCTAACTAGCCCGTCTATTCGTGATTCGTCGATCGTGGATCGTGGATCGATAACTTCGATCCACGAATCACAATTCACGATCCACTCGAACCTAAAGCGGGCCGGATTTACTCTACACGAAATCCTCATCGCCGTCCTCGTTCTGGCCGTACTCGCCGGGCTGGCTCTCCCGATCTACTGGCGCACCGTCCGCCGCTCCGAGAACGCCGAGGCGCTCGTCAACATGGAAGCGATCCGCAAAGCCGAGCTGGCGCACCGGCACGCGCACCCCGCTTACGCGAACGCGGACAGCACCGGCCGGATCAATGAGCTTTTCGGCCTGGGCATTCAGGAGCATCTTTTTCGGTATAAAATCGTCGACGCCACCGATTCTGATTTTCGGATCATCGCCGAGCGTCTCGGACCGCTCGGAGATGAGACGCTGGACGTCCTGGCGATGTCCGTGGACGGCCAGACCCTTCCGATCCCCGCGACACCGCCCGGCGCCGTGGCGATCCCGCCGACCCCGGACGTCGGAAGGGGAGGAGGAGGCCTCGAGACCGGGGGGATCAGCGTGGGGGGAGGGGGTGGCTCGATCTCCGGCGGAGGAGGGGGTGGTGGGGGCGGAGGCCCCGGCGGTCCGGCGGGCGGAGGAGCGGGCGGAATCCAGTTCCTCGGAGGTTCGGGCGGGATCAGTTTCGGCACCCCGCGCCCATTCGAATATATTCCCCGCGGAGACGACGTCTGGTCGGCCTGGCCCGACGATGACCTGGTCAACATCACCGGCACGGGGGCCGCGAGCCTCACCGCCGCGTTCAATCTGATCGCCGCGTCCGAAACCTTCGACGCCATCACCGACGACCTGTTCGACCGGGGCATCTCGATCACGTTCGGAGCCGCGGCGGATTTTGATGCCGGAGGCATTTGCGCGGGCGCGATCGCCTGCTTCGGTCCGTCGGGTCTCGACGGTCAGGTCCCGCCGGACACACCGGATCCCGTGCCGTTCATCATCTTCAACCCGGACTACATCACGGAAAGCGCCGGGCTTCTGGCGGTCGTTCTGGTGCATGAGGGGACGCACTTCCAACAATTCCTCGACTTCTCTCTTTTTGACAACACCCAGTCCGTGATCGACACCGAATTCGAGGCCTTCTGGAACGAGGCGGTCTACTGGGACGGGGTACGGGCCGATTTCCTGCCGTTCGACACCGACCTGGAGGAAGAGTCGGAGTTCATTTACCAGACCGCGCTCCAGGGCGAAGCGGCCCTGCGCACGCTGATCGACAGCCTCTACTAACATGAAGAACAACCGCCGCGCGGTCCCCGGAACCCCCGTTTATGCCCTGATCCTTCTGGCGTCCCTCCTCGCAGGCGGTTTGGCCGGATGCGGCAAGGGCGCCGCAGGGGACGTCCGCTCCTACCGGGGGAGCGAGCCGCTCCTGGCCGCCTCGTTCGACTACCCGGCGGCCTGGAAGCTGAAAGAGGACCGCGGAGAACGCGAACCTTACGCGCAGGCGGCCGCTTTCGGACCGCGCAACCGGGCGGGCACATTCACGCCGGCCTTCGTCGTGCGCGGGGTGCCTGCCGAACTCTACGGCAGCCTCCAGGAATACCGGGACTCCTACCTGTCCCATCTGTACAAAGCGCCGGTGATCGACCACGCCGGGTCCGCCGCGGTCGACGGCCGCCCGGCCCTGGACGTCACCGTCGATTACACGATGCCGGCCCTCCACAAACCCGGGCTGAAGAACGAGGAGGTTCCCTTGCGCGCGCGGCTGGTCTTCGTCCGGAACGGGCAGGCGCTCTACCTCGTGGCCCATATCGCCGACCGGCGGCAATTCAAAGAACACACCCCCGCCTTCGACAAGCTCCTTCGCAGTCTCCGCTTCCAGTAAGACCCCGGAACGTTTTTTCGAGCGCGCCGGCGGGGAGGATGCCGTATAATAACTGCCCATGACGAAGAAATACGTCCTCAAAACGAACGCGGCGCCGTCCTCGTTCACGATCGATTACAAGAAGGAGCTCAACGCCTCCCAGTTCGAGGTCGTCACCCAGGCCGATGGGCCGTGCCTGGTCCTGGCCGGCGCCGGCAGCGGCAAGACCCGCACGCTGATCTACCGCGTCGCCTATCTCTTGGAGAAGGGCGCGCGGCCGGAGGAGATCCTCCTCGTCACGTTCACGAACAAAGCCGCGCAGGAGATGCGCAACCGCGTCGAGGCGCTGTTGCAGACCAAGGCCAAAGGGCTCTGGTGCGGCACGTTCCACCATATCGGCCACCGCATCCTGCGGACCCACGCGGCGGCCGCCGGACTCAACCCCGATTTCGGCATCCTCGATGACGAGGACAGCCGGGACCTGGTGAAGACCTGCGCCAAATCCCTCGACATCCGCTCCGGCGACGCGCGCTTCCCGAAACCCGGGGTCGTCCAGACGGTCTTGAGTTTCGCGGTGAACGCCAAACTGCCCATCGCGGAGGTCGTCCGGAAACGTTTTTCGTACCTCGGCCCGTTCGTCCGCGATTTCGAGCGGATCCGGGCGCTTTACGACGAGAAGAAACGCCGCTCCTCGAACCTCGATTACGACGACCTGCTGTCGCGCTGGACCGAGCTCTTGGACCGCTCCGAGGCGGTGCGGGAAAAGCTGGCCTCGCAGTTCAAGTGGTGCCTTGTCGACGAATACCAGGACACCAACCGCCTCCAGCAGGAGCTCGTCGGGCGCCTGGCCGCGCGGCACCGCAACCTGCTCGTCGTCGGCGACGACGCGCAGTCCATCTACTCGTTCCGCGCGGCCGACATCAAGAACATCCTCGGCTTCCCGGAAACCTACCCGGACGCCCGGATCTTCAAGCTCGAGACGAATTACCGTTCCACGCGCGGGATCCTGGACCTGGCCAACGCCAGCATCCGGCACAACGTCCATCAATTCCCCAAAGAACTGAAAAGCGTGCACGGGGAAGGGTCGCGGCCGCTCTTCGTCAAGGTGCGCGATACCCGCCAGGAAGCTGCGTTCGTCGCGCAGCGCATCCTCGAATTCAACGAAGCGGACATCGACCTGGCGCAGATCGCGGTGCTGTTCCGCGCGCGCTACCAGGCCGCGGAGCTGGAACTGGAACTGGCCAGGCGCGGAGTGCCCTACGTGATCCGCGGAGGCATCCGCTTCTTCGAGCAGGCGCACGTCAAGGACGTCCTCTCGTTCCTCAAGGTCCTGACCAACCGCCAGGACGAGATCGCCTGGGTCCGCGCGCTCTCGCTCCAGCCCGGGATCGGATCGGGCTACGCGGAGCGCATTTACCGGCTGGCCGAAAAAGAACCCGTCCTCGGCGGGGTCGTCCGCCCCGATTTCGGCGGGGAACTGCCGGCGAGGGTCCGGGAGGGGCTGGCCCAGTTCAAGCGCATCTTCAAGAACCTGCTGAAGGAGGGCCTGCGGGAACGCCCTGACGCGCTGATCGAGCAGGTGCTCGAGGGCGGGTACAACAAACACGTGCTGCTCAACTTCGACAATGCCCAGGACCGCCTCGAGGACCTGCGGGAGCTGGTCAACTTCGCCCACACGTACAAGGACCTGAAGGATTTCCTGGCCGACGTGACGCTGCGCGAGAGCTTCAAGGGAGAGACGATCGCCGGGGCGGGGCAGGAGGACCGGAAGGCGGACGAGGACCAGCTGCTCCTGTCCACCATCCACCAGGCCAAGGGGCTCGAGTGGAAGGTCGTGTTCGTGATCGGTCTGGCCGAAGGGCTTTTCCCTCACGCGCGCTCGCTCGAGAACGAGGACGAGCTGGAAGAGGAGCGCCGCCTCTTCTACGTGGCCGTCACGCGCGCGCGGGAAGAGCTCGTGCTCGTCCACGCGATGACCCGCTTCGACTACAACGCGGGCACGGTGATCTGCCGGCCTTCGGCCTTCGTGCAGGAACTGCCCGGCTCCGCCTACGACGAGGTCGAGGTCGAGGAACGCGAGGAAGAGGAGACGATCTATCTCGACTGACATGCCGCGCAAACGGGCCCTCTTAACCGTCTTCCTGGTGGTGCTGGTCGACCTGATCGGCTTCGGCATCGTGCTGCCGCACTTGGCTTTTTACGCCGAGCGGATGGGGGGCACGCCGCTCCAGATCGGCCTGCTCTACAGCGCCTACTCGATCGCGCAGCTCGTCTTCTCGCCGCTCTGGGGGTCGCTGTCGGATCGCGTCGGCCGCCGGCCGGTGATGCTCATCAGCACCGCCGGGGCGGTGCTGGCGTACCTTTTTTTCGCCTATTCCCGCTCGCTCGCCTGGCTTTTCGCCGCCAGGCTCTTCGCCGGCGTGATGGCCGGCAACATCTCCACGGCGCAGGCCTACATCGCCGACGTCACCCCGCCGGAGGAGCGCACCAGGGGCATGGGCCTTCTCGGAGCGGCGTTCGGTATCGGCTTCGTGATCGGGCCGGCGCTCGGCGCCGGGATCCTGCGCCTGACCTGGGCGCCGTCCGGCGATGCCAATCCGTACGCGGCGCTCGGCTTCTTCGCGGCGGCGCTTTCGGCGGTCAGCTTCGTCCTTGTGTGGGCCACTCTGCCCGAATCACTCAAAGAACGCGTCCCCGAGCAGGGCCTGCGGGTGGTGCGCTCCAGCGTGTTCAGCCCCGGTTTCTGGCGCGACGTCGCCGCCGCCGGGGCCTCCTCGCCGGTCTTCGGCTCGCTGCTCTTGTCCGCGTTCCTGCTGGCGTTCGGCCAGTCGAGTCTCTACGGGGCCTTTCCGCTTTTCTGCGCGCAACGTTTGGCGCTTTCGCCGGGGCGGGTCGGCCTTCTCTACGTGTGGATGGGCCTGGTGGCCGTGATCGTCCAGGGCGGCATGATCCGCCCCCTCGAGCGGCGCTTCGGCGAGCGGCCGCTCTTCCTGACGGGCGCGGTGCTGTTGGCCGCGGGGCTGGCCGCCATTCCGCTGGCTTCCGGGACCCTCACGCTGGCGGCGGCACTGTTCGTCATGAGCGTAGGAGGCTCCTTGAGCGGCCCCACGCTCACGAGTCTTCTGTCCAAGCAATCGGACCCTTCCCGTTACGGCCTGACGCTCGGGACCTCGCAGGGGCTTTCGGCCCTGGGACGCGCGATCGGCCCGTCCTGGGGCGGGGCGCTCTACGCGCGCGCCGTCGGACTGCCGTTCTGGGCGACCGCCGCGGTGCTGACCGCCGCGATCTGGATCGGCATGCGTCTGGTCCGGGTCCACGCGCGTCCGGCCGGCTCGCCGGATTGACAAGCCCCGGGGCGTCTGCGATAATCGCGCGCGACCAACCCATGCGATACGACACCTTCCTGTGAGCGCCCCCAAACCCGAGTCAGGCCGCAAACTCTTCTACGGCCTTTTCATCTTTCCGCTCCTGATCCTCGCCGGCATGATCATCATGGTGGTCGCCGCCGTGGTCCTGACGCACGAACAGGAGACCCCCGAGGCGCTCGTCGCGGCCATCAAGACCGGCTCCGAGCGCAAGCGCTGGCAGAAAGCCGGCGAGCTCGCCAACGAACTCAACCGCCGCAAGGAAGGCCTGCGCGACGAAGCGCTCTTGGGTGAAGTGCTCGCGATGTTCGCCGACCGCAAAGGGTTCGACGAACGGACCCGCGCCTATCTGGCGCTGGCGCTGGCGCGCTTCGACGACCCGGTGGTCTCGAGGACCCTCCGGCAGGCCGTCCGCGAAGAGAGCGGGGAGGTCCGTTTTTACGCGCTCTGGGCGCTCGGCACCGTCGGTGACCGCTCCGCCGCGCCCGACATCCTGCCTCTCCTGACCGGCAAGGACGAGGACCTCCGGGTGACCGCCGCGTACGTGCTTGGAGCGCTCGGCGACCCGGCGGCCGTGCCGGAGCTGACCGCCAGACTGGGCGACCCGTCGGTGGACATGCGCTGGAACGCCGCCCTGGCGCTGGCGCGGCTCGGCGACGCCGGCGGACGCGACGTCCTGGAGAAAATGGCCGACCGGCGCGTGCTCCGGGAGGAGCACGGCCTGGACGCGGCGCACATCGAGAGCGTGATGCTCAACGCCATCAAAGGTTTAGCCTTGATTCCGAAGCCCGAGTCGATTAAAATCCTTAAATCACTCTCACGCGAAGACGAGAGCCTCAAAGTGCGTCAGGCCGCGCTTGACGCCGTCCGTTTCCTGGAAACCGAACCGAAAGGGAATTGAAAAGACCGCATGGCCGACGTTCAGAAACCGGGTGACACGCCGGTCCAAACCCCCGCGGCGGCCCCCAAGCCCGCCGCCGCAGCCCCCGCAGCTCCCGCCGCCAAGATGGACCGCAGGCGTTTCCTGTCGTGGTTCGGGTTCGCCTGGGTCAGCTTCGCCGCCGCCACCGGAGGCGCCCTCTCGATCGTGCTGCGCTTTCTCTTTCCGAACGTCGTCTTCGAGCCCCCGACCAGCTTCAAAGCCGGTTTCCCTTCCGATTACGAGGTGGGCTTCGTCGACGAGCGCTGGAAGGAGAAATTCGGCGTGTGGATGGTCCGCACCGCCGAGGGGATCTACGCGCTCTCGACGATCTGCACCCATCTGGGCTGCACGCCGAACTGGCTCGGCGGAGAGAACAAGTTCAAGTGCCCATGCCACGGCAGCGGCTTTTACAAGACCGGCATTAATTTCGAAGGCCCCGCGCCGCGGCCGCTCGAGCGTTACCGCATCGGCCTGGCCGACGACGGGCAGATCCTGATCGACAAATCCAAGAAATTCCAGCAGGAGAAGGGGGAATGGAACAACCCCGAATCCTTCTTGAGCTGCTGATGACCGCCCGGAGACATCCCCATGGCCGATAACCCGACCCCCGCGCCTCCGCCGAAGCCGAAGTTCGACCTCGGCAAGTTCATCACCGATTCCCAGATCTACAAGTCGATGTTCCGCCACGGCTACACGACCTCCGACCGCGACCGCGCGCTCTCGGTAATGACGAACGTGTTCTTCCACCTGCACCCGGTCAAGGTCCGCAAATCGGGCGCGCGCTTCGGCTTCACCTGGTGCGCGGGCGGCCTCTCGTTCTTCGTCTTCCTGACGCTTGTCGTCAGCGGGATCCTCCTGATGTTCTACTACCGGCCGACGGTCGAATATGCCTACAACGACATCATCGCGCTCCGCGAACACGTGCCCTTCGGGATCATGCGGGAACTGCACCGCTGGGGCGCCCACGCGATGATCATCACGGTGTGGTTGCACATGTTCCGCGTGTTCATGACCGGTTCGTACAAGCCGCCGCGCGAATTCAACTGGGTGATCGGCGTACTGCTCCTGGTCATGACGATGCTCTTGAGCTTCACCGGCTACCTGCTGCCGTGGGACCAGCTGGCGATGTGGGCGATCACGGTCGGCAGCAACATGGCGCGGGCGACCCCGTTCCTCGGCCACGAAGGCCCGGGCGCGCAGCTTCTGGCGCTCGGCGACATCCAGCTCGTCACCTCGGGCAGCGACGTGCGCTTCGCGCTCTTGGGCGGCCGCTTCGTTGGCGCGGGGGCCCTTCTGCGCTTCTACATCCTGCATTGCGTGGCGATCCCGACCGCGCTCGTCGTTCTGATGTCCGTTCATTTCTGGCGGATCCGCAAGGACGGCGGCATCAGCGGCCCGCTCTAGATGCTCCGCGTTTTCAAGGAATTCGTCAACTCGATCTCTTCGCCGGTGGCGATCTTCACCCTGGCCACCGCCGCGTTCGCGCTGTTCGTCAGCTTCCCGCGCGTGGCCACCTCGAACCTGGTGAGCGGGCTCGTGGCGCTGGCGGTGCTGGCGTTCTTCGCGGTCGGGCTCACCGACGAGCACTTCCGGAGCATCGTGAGCACCCCGGACAACGTCCCGATCGTGGGCATGATCTTCATCTTCGGCTACTTCACCTGGTACGCGATGCGCAAAGCGGTCACCAACGACGCGCGGATGGAGAGGGGAGAGCCGACGATCGAGAAGGCCGAATCGGACGAGAAGGTGCTCGTCTTCCCGTACCTCATCTTCATCGAATTGGTCGTCGCGCTCGCTTACGCTTTCGTGCTGGTCATCTGGTCCATTTTCCTGAAGGCGCCGCTCGAGGAACCCGCCAACCCGACCGTCTCGCCGAACCCTTCCAAGGCCCCCTGGTACTTCCTCGGCCTGCAGGAGATGCTGGTCTATTTCGATCCGTGGATCGCGGGCGTGCTCCTGCCGACCCTGATCATCCTCGGCCTGTGCGCGCTTCCTTATATCGACCGGGACACCTCGACCTCCGGTTTCTACTCCTTCAAGAAGCGCCGCGCGGCGATCACGATCTACCTCTTCGGGTTCTGGATCCTCTGGAACCTCCTGATCATCATGGGCACCTTCCTGCGGGGGCCGAACTGGAACTTCTTCGGACCGTTCGAGGTCTGGGACGTCCACAAGGTCGTGCCCCTGGTGAACGTGAACCTCTCGGAGATCCTCTTCATCAAAACACTCGGGATGGGCCTGCCCAAACTCTGGTTCGTGCGCGAAGCGCCCGGCATCCTCCTGGTGGCGCTGTATGTCCTGGTGCCTCCGGCGATCCTGGCGCGGGGCGCGCTCAAAAAAGTCTACCAAAGCCTGGGGCCGGAGCGTTACGGCGTGCTGATGGTCCTGGCGCTGATGATGCTGTCCCTGCCGATCAAGATGTACCTGCGCTGGGCGTTCAATCTGAAATACCTCGTGGCTATCCCCGAATTCTTTTTCAACATCTAACGGGCCATGGCCAAACAATCCCCCTCCCTCTACAGCGTCAGCAAGACCTTCATTTGGTTCGCGATCGTGAGCGTCCTTCTCACGGCCTCGCTGGCCGGCATCGTCTGGACCGACTACAACCGCGAATGGAAGGGCTGGCAGAAGAAGTTCCTCCGGCTCAAGACACAACAGACGGCGGCCGAACTGGCCGGGGCGGAGGGGCGCGTCGACCGCAAGCGCCTGGACGAGCTGGTCGCCGAGGAAAAGGCCGCGCGGGAAAAGATCGGCGCGCAGGCGGACTCGCTGCGCTCCCTGCAGACGGAACTCGACGCCTTCGAGACCCGGATCGCGCGGGCCAAAGCGGCCTACCAGGACCGGAAACAGTTCCAGGATTCCTACCGTTACTTCTTCGAGGAGTACCGCGTCGAAGGCGACAGCCGCGCGGAGGAATACGGCCGCAAGCTCGCGGCGATCGAGCCCGAGGTCACGCGCCTGAAGGACGAGCTCGACGAGGTCGAGAAAGGCCGCGACGGGGTCCAGGCGAGGATCGCCGGGCTCCAGACCCAGGAAAAGACCGCCCGCAAGGAGATCGACAAACTGCTGGAAGAGCGCACGCGCATCGAGCGCCGCCTCCAGACCGTCCGGCCGAGCCTCGTCAAGGACGTCCTGAACGCGCCAATGGTCGACTTCATCGCGCCGACCCTGGAGGTCCAGCAGATCGTCCTCGAGGATCTCCAGGACGATTACCATTTCGCGAAGGTCCAGAAAGTGGATCGCTGCGTGACCTGCCACCTTGGCATCGACCAGAAGGGTTTCGAGAACGCCCCCCAACCTTTCCGCACCCATCCGAACCTGGACCTCTACCTCGGGTCCTCGTCGCCTCACCCGGCCGAGAAGTTCGGCTGCACGACCTGCCACGGGGGCAACGGCCACTCGGTCAGTTTCAAGGACGCCGCTCATACCCCGCGCGACCCCGCCCAAGCCGCGAAATGGAAAAAGGAACACGCCTGGGCCGAACTGGCGAAGTGGGACCACAAGATGCTGCCGGGCGACCACATCGAGGCGTCGTGCGCCAAATGCCACCACGGCACGGTCGAAGTGCCGAAAGCCGACCGCCTGAACCGGGGCCGCAAGCTCGCCGAGACCCTGGGATGCTTCAGCTGCCACAAGGTCAAAGGCTTCGAGGACCGCTGGAAGGTGGGTCCCGACCTCACCCGGATCGACTCCAAGGTCGACGCCGACTGGGTCGCCAAGTGGATCGAGGATCCTCAGCGTTTTCGCCCGTCCACCCGGATGCCGCGTCTTTTGAACCTGTCTAACACCTCCTCGCCCGAGGATCTCGAGCGGAATCAGGCCGTCGCGCGCTCGATCGCCGCGTACCTGTCCAAACATTCCCAACCCGCCGTCTTGAGCGCGCCTCCGGCCGCGGGGGACCCCGTCCGCGGAGAACAGCTCGCCCGGACCGTGGGCTGCACCGGCTGTCACGCGGTCGCCGGCGTTTCCATCAACGATCACGGTCCGGAATTGTCCGGTCTGGGCAGCAAAATGAACGAGAAGTGGCTGTACACCTGGCTGAAGGATCCCAAGCACGTCTCGCCCGATACCCGCATGCCGTCACTGCGCCTGTCCGATCAGGAGGCCGCCGACATCACCGCCTACCTGCTCACGCTCAAAAACCCGGAGTTCGAGGCCGCTCCGGCGCCCCAGGCCAAGCCGGAGGTCGTCGACGAGATGGTCCTGACGAACCTCCAGTCCACCCTGCGCCGCAGCGAGGCCGAAGCGGAACTGGCGAAGATGAGCGCCGGGGACAGGCTCCTTTATCTGGGCAAACGGTCCATCGCGCACCAGGGCTGTTTCGCCTGCCACAACATCGACGGCTTCAAGGACGCCAAGCCGATCGGCACCGAGCTTTCGAACGAGGGCGCCAAGGACCTCCATCAGTTCGATTTCGGGTTCGTCCACGGCCTGGAGCACACCCGCCAGGACTGGATCGCGCAGAAACTGCGGGAGCCCCGCATCTTCGACCAGGGCAAGGTCCGGAGCTATTATGAAAAGCTGCGCATGCCGCAGTTCAACCTCTCGGAAGAGGAGATCGGCGAACTGACCACCTTCATCTTGAGTCTCACGGATGAGCAGACCCCGCTGCAAATGCAGAGCGTGCCGGACCTGCGTGAAATCCGGACGGAGAGGGGACGCCTCCTGATCTCCAAACTCAACTGCAACGGCTGCCATACTTTCGACGGTAAACCGGGAGCCCTGCGCGAGAAAGCCGAGGATCCCGGAGCCGCGCCGCCGATCCTGGAAGGCGAAGGCGCCAAAGTGCAAGAGCGCTGGCTGCATGAATTCCTGAAAAGCCCCACGACGATCCGTCCGTGGCTGACCTACCGCATGCCGACCTTCGATCTGACGGACGACGAGGTCGAAACGCTCGTCCACACCTTCGCGAACCTGGCCGGGGAGGAGATCTCTTACCACGGCCAGGAATCGCCCAAGCCGTCCCCCGAACGGGCGGCCATCGGCAAGGACCTCCTGGGACAGCTCCAGTGCGTCAAATGCCACCAAGTCAACGCCTCCAGCGCCGCAATGGGCGCCTCGTTCCTCGCGCCGGACCTGACGCTCACCAAGCACCGCCTGAAACCCGATTGGGTACGGAACTGGATCGCCGACCCGCAGACCCTCGAAGCGGGAACGATGATGCCGACTTTCTTCCCCGAGGGGTCGAGTCCGTTGCCGGATGTGCTGGGAGGGGATGCGTCCCAACAGATCGAAGTCCTTCGTGACTATCTCTATGTGTACCAAGGGGATACGTCTGCGAAAGCCGACCCTGTCCAACAGGATCCCGCGCAATAATCAGTTGCAAATCCGTTCGGCCCGATATAGAATCAAATTCGACATCCTTTCCGAGGACAGGTACTACCGTCTTTGGTAACCATTGATAAAAGTATTTAGACCGCCACGTTTAGAACAACAGGAGATCATTCGATGAGACACCGCACGTTCGCACTCGTCACTCTTTTAGCCGCCGGGATCCTCCGGTTCCCGGGCATGGCGCACGCGGCCGATCTCACGGGCAAGATCCTGTTCGAGGGACAGGCGCCGGTCAAGGAAGTGCAGAAAGCGGACGCCGATCCGACCTGCAAAGCCATGCACCCCCAGGGCATCGAGAACGACTCGGTGATCGTGGGCGCCGACGGCGGTCTGAAGAACGTCTTCGTTTATGTGAAAGAGGGTGTGACCGGCGCGTTTGAGACCCCGAAGGAATCAGTGGCGTTCGACCAGAGCGGCTGCCAGTACAAGCCGAAAGTATTCGGCATCCAGACCAAGCAGACCCTGGAGATCCTGAACAGCGACGCCACTCTGCACAACGTGCACTCCCTCTCCGCCAACAGCCCGCAGTTCAACCTCGGCATGCCGATCAAGGGAATGAAGCTGAAAAAAAGCTTCGACAAACCCGAGGTCATGATCAAGATCAAGTGCGAGGTCCATCCCTGGATGGCCGCTTACGCCGGCGTCCTCGACCACCCGTTCTTCGCCGTGACCGCCGAGGACGGCTCGTTCACGATCAAAGGACTTCCCGCCGGCGCCTACGTGATCGAGGCCTGGCACGAGAAATTCGGCGTCCAGACCCAGAACGTGACGGTCGCGGACCAGCCGCAATCGCTTAGCTTCAACTTCAAGGCCGCCTAAGACCGTCCGGCCGGTCCCTGCCGGGGCAACCGGCGTCGGGTCCGCTCCGTGTGCCGGAAGAAGCTCATGAGGACCCTGTGAGATCCGTCGTGCTCCACCGATATGCGCTCCTGGTCGCCGCGTCCACGCTGATCCTGATCGCGGCGGGCGGACTTGTCACGAGCACGGATTCGGGTCTTTCGGTCCCGGACTGGCCGCTCTCCTACGGCCAGGTGATGCCGCCCATGATCGGCGGGATCCGCTTCGAGCACACCCACCGCCTGATCGCCGGCACGGTGGGCCTCCTGACCCTGGGCCTGGCGGTGCTGGCGTGGCGCGCCGAACGCCGCCGTTGGGCGCGCTGGCTGGCCCTGGGCGCCTTCGGCACGGTCGTCTTGCAGGCCGTTCTCGGTGGTCTCACGGTGATCTATCTCCTGCCGGACTGGATCTCGGTGACCCACGCCTGCCTCGCGCAGACCTTCCTCTGCCTCGTGGGCGTGCTGGCGCTGGTCACCGCTCGGGAGTGGTCCGAGGCTCCCCGCATCGAGTCCCGCTACGCGGGTTCCATCCAGCGCCTTCTGATCACGACCACGGCGTTCATCTATCTCCAGCTCATCGCGGGGGCGATCGTCCGACATTCCGGGCAAGGCCTGCGCTACCATTTCGTGCTGGCCTTCCTGATCGCGCTGCATTCGCTCTTCATCATCCTCAAGTGCTCCCGCGAGCAAGGGACCCTGCGCGCTCTTTTCGGCCACGCGCTCCTTCTCGGAGGCCTCGTCACGGCGCAGGCCTTTCTCGGTTTCGCGTCGTTCATCCTGACCCGCCGCCCCGGAAGAGGGGAAGTCGCTCCGATGACCGAGGTCCTCTCGACGACCGTGCACCAGACCCTGGGCGCGCTGATCCTCCTTGTCTCGCTTCTGCTGACGCTGCGGTCGTACCGCCTCCTGGCCCGGCGCCGGAACGTTCCGGAAAGCCACGCGCCCGAGCCAGCCTCGGGGGTCTTCAAAGGACTCCCGTCATGAACGAGCGCGTGGCAGACCCTGCCGCCGCGGACGCGATGAACGCTTCGGCAGCCCAGTATCTGCAATTGGCCAAACCCCGGCTCCTCGGCCTGGCTCTGGCCACCACTCTCGTCGGGTTCGCGCTCGGAACGGACGGCCCGCTGGACCATGCCGCCCTCCTGGCGGCCGCGCTCGCCGGAGCCGCGCTCATCGGCGCGGGAGCCAACGCCCTCAATCAGGTCCTCGAGAGGGACGTCGACGCCCGGATGCGGCGCACCGCCGAGCGGCCTCTGCCGAGCGGCAGGCTCCGCACGGGCGAAGCGCTGGCTTTCGGCGTGCTGGCGGCCGCATCGGGAGGCGCGATCCTGGCCGCGCTCGTCAACCCGCTGACCGCGCTTCTGGGAGCGGCGACTTTCTTCAGCTATGTCCTTTTTTACACCCCTCTCAAGCGCGTGACGCCGCTCAACACCTTCGTGGGCGCGATCCCGGGCGCTCTGCCGGCCGTGATGGGCTGGACCGCCGCCGGGCGCGCGCTCGACGCGGAGGCCCTGGCGCTTTTTCTTCTGATCTTCGTCTGGCAATTGCCTCATTTCTACTCGATCGCGTGGGTCCACCGGGAGGACTACGTCCGGAGCGGCCTGCGCATGGTCACCGGCGAGGACCCCGACGGCCGGCGGACGGCCCGGCGCATCCTGTTCTATTCGGCGGTGCTGGTCCCGGTCAGTCTCTTGCCGGCCCTCGCGGGTCTGGCGGGATGGGCCTATTCCTTCTCGGCTCTCCTGGCGGGCGTCTGCCTGCTCGGCCTGGCGGCGCGCCTGGGCGCCCGGCGCATGGAAGGCGCTCAAGGCTTCGCTTCGGCCTCCATCCTGTACCTCATGACGATCATCGTGACCCTGATGGCGGACAAGACATGAGCCTTCCCGCGTCCAAACAGCGCGAGAACACCGTCTTCTGGTGGATGGGATGGATCACGCTGACCATCCTCACGTTCTTCCTGGCCGCCTGGTTCTGGACGGGCGTGATCGCCTCGCGTTACGGCACGATGGACCGGCCCGGAGCCCCGGCCTTGTGGGTGGCGGCCGTCTTCGGCAGCTGGATGCTGCTGCTCGTGCCCCTCATCGTGGTGATGTACAACAAGGTCGACCGCGCGTACGAGGACGTCCGCCTGGCGCGCGAGGCGGCGGCCTCCGAGAAGGCGCGCAAAGGCTTCACGATCCGCAGCATCCTCGTCGAAGAACCGGACCGCCTGCTGCCGAAGGCGGCCGCCAAAAACCTTAAGTCCGTCCCCGAGACCATCCGGCAAGGCTACCAATCCAAAGGACATCTGGTGACCGCGGTCTTGAAGGACGGTCGGCGGGTGGACAACGTGTTCGTTCTGGACCGGGAGCAGGTGCTCGGCGTCTACGACCGCACGACGCTCGATTTCCGGATCGCGGATATCGTGGAACTCATCCCCGCAGACCTGGACCGTCTGCCCGCGTTCCGGCCCGAGAAATGGCTGCGGCTCGACGGGAAGGGCACCAGCCCCTGAACGGCCCGCTCGCCCGGATCGGAAAGATCTTTCAGCTGGCGGCGCTCCTGGCGCTTCCCTGCGCGATCTGGGCGGGGGAGATCCGCCACAGCGAGTCCGAGGCGATCGGCCTCTTCGCGGGGTCCGTCGCCGTCTTTGCGCTCGGGGCGGGCTTGCGCGCGCTTGCATCGCGATAAGCGCGCGTATAAAATGGGCGTTCGGAGACTTAAGGAATGAGCCAGACCCGTTTCGAAAATCCGGATAGCGCGCGGAAGGCCGAGGAGACCGCCAAAGAGGTCGCCCAGAAGCCGGCGCGCAAGAAAGCGCCGCCGAAACTCGCGGTGATCGACCAGAACGGCTGCACCGGCTGCGAGATCTGCATCGTCTTCTGCCCGGTCGACTGCATCGAGATCGTGCCGGGCGTGGCGCACGCACCGATGCAGCAGGTGGTCGAGGTGGACCTGGACCGCTGCATCGGCTGCTCGCTCTGCGCGAAACATTGCCCCTGGGACACCATTGCGATGCTGCCCCACGACGAAGCGGTCCGTTCCGCGCCCGGCGTCACCCTGCGAAGCGTTTGCGGGCAGGGGACGATCGAAAACCCCGTCCCCGCGCCGCCGCAACCTCCCGCGCCCGCCGCTCAATAAAGTCCGCCACCCGTTTTTCGGGGTGTTCCCTGTACAGAACGATCACATCCGCGATACCCGAAGGGCTCGTGACGTTCACCTCGGTCAGATACCGGCCGATCACGTCGATGCCCGCCAAGTGCAGGCCTTTCAGCGCGAGCGCCGGCTCGAGGTCCGCGACAAGTCGCCGGTCGGACGCCGTCAGCACGGCCCGGTGGAACGACCCGCCCACGCCGATGTTCGCCCGGAAATCGTGCCGCGGCGGCCGGCGGACGAAACAGCCGATCGGTTCCCCCTCGAGAAGCAGGATCCGCTTGTCCCCGTACCGATCGGCATCTACGAAGCGCTGCACCATCACCCTTCTGGAACCCGATGCCGTGGCGATCTCGAGCAGGCTGGGCAGATTGCGGTCCGCCGGAGAGGTCGCGACGATCCCGGAGCCCCCTTTGTCGTCCAGGCGCTTCAGGACCGCGCGGGTCCCAAGCGCCTTCACGAAACGGCGCGCCTGGAGAGGGTCCTCGGTGACAAGCGTGTCGGGGATGTGCCGGGGAAAACCCAGGATGAAGAGCTTTTCGTTGCAAAGCGCGATGCCCTCCGGGTCGTTCGAGACGAACACCCGGCCCTTCAGCGTGGCCAGAAGCTGCAACGCGTAGAGGTACGCGGTGTCGAACGGAGGCTCCTTGCGGATGATGACCGCGTCGAACGCCGACAGATCGGCCGGCCGCGGCGACAGGGCAGAGAGGAGAAATCCCCGGCGCACGTGCGTGCGCGAGGGGCGCACGAAAGCGCGGGGAGCCCCTTCGGACCAGAAAAGATCCCGGCTCTCGAAATGGCACACCGTGTGCCCCCGGGCGATCAGCTCGTGGGCGATCCAGAACGACGTGTCTTCCGAGGGCTTGACCTTGGCCGTGGGGTACAGCAGGAACGCGATCTTCATCTTAAAAACCCTGTTTTTGGCGTGATTTTTGGATTATTATAGCATGAAAAGGGGGCGGTCTTCGGTCCCCCCGCGATCCCATATGTCCGGCACCCTCAAGCACCGCACCCTCAACGCGCCGTCCCTGCGTCAGACCCCGCTTCGCCGCGAGGAACTGACGGCGTTTTTCGCCTCGGGCGTCAAGCGCCCGGCCGATCTCCAGATCGGGGTCGAATGGGAAAAACTCGGCGTCTACCGTGATTCCGGACAAGCCATCCGCTACCAGGGTCCGCGGGGAGTGGAGGGGATCTTCCGCGCGCTGGCCGCGCGCTATGGCTGGACGCCCGTCCGCGAATCCGGCCGCATCATCGCGCTGGAAAAACACGGCTCCTCGATCACCCTCGAGCCCGGAGGGCAGATCGAGCTCTCCGGCCGCAAGGCTTTCGCGCTGCGCGACAACGCGGCGGAGCTACGGGAGCACCTGGCCCAGATCCGTTCGGTCTCGTCGCCTCTGGGGATCGCCTGGCTCGGCCTCGGGGTCCAGCCGTTCAGCCGCCTGCAGGACATCGAGTGGGTGCCGAAAGAGCGCTACACGATCATGCGCTCGAGCCTGCGCCGCGGAGCGCTCACACACCACATGATGAAACGGACCGCCTCCATCCAGATCTCGCTCGACTACACGAGCGAGGCCGACGCGGTCCGCAAGCTGCGCCTGGGGCTGGCGCTGGCGCCGTTCCTCGAAGCGCTTCTGGCGAACTCACCGTTCTCGGAAGGCAGGACCGGCCCCTTCCTCTCGAAAAGGGCCCGCATCTGGACCCGTACGGCGCCCGAGCGTTCAGGTCCCCTCGAGGCGGCTTTTGAAAAAGGTTTCGGGTTCGCTGCCTACGCCGAGCACGCGCTGGACGTGCCGCTCATCTTCATCGTCCGCAACGACCGCTGGCTGGCTCCGAAGAACCTGACCTTCCGTGAGTTCCTTGAGAAGGGCTGGAAAGGATATCATGCCACGCTCGCCGACTGGGAGCTCCACTTGACCACGCTCTTCACGGACACGCGCCTTAAGACCTACATCGAGATCCGCAGCGTGGACTGCCAGGGGACCGAGGTCGGCCTCGGCGTGCCGGCCCTGATCAAAGGGCTCTTTTACGACGAAACGGCTTTTGCCAGGGCCTGGTCCATCGCCGGCGCGCTGACCACGGCCCAGAGACGGCGGCTGACGGCCGGGGTCCGCGAAAAGGGCCTGCGCGCCGCTTTCAGGGGCGGCACCGTCCTCGATGCCGCGCGTGAGCTGGTGAAGGCGGCGGGGGAAGGCTTGTGGCGTCTGGCGGCCGGGAACGTGAAACTGAAAGAGGACCCGGCCTTCCTGCGGCCCATCGAGGCGCTGGCGCGCGAGGGCAGGTGTCCCGCCGAGCGCCTGTTGGACCGTTTCCCCGGCCCCGCCATCGACCCGGTCGAGCTGGTCTCGGCGATCTCGATCGCTTAAGAGACCGGCTTCCCGGTCCCTAGCTCCGGAGCTTGTAGCCGGTCCGGAAAAGCCGCACGACGAGCAGAAAAAGCCCCGCCGCCAGCGCCGCGGCCAGCCCCATGCAGACGCGTACGTCCGCGTCGGCTACCCCGATCATCCCGTACCGCAGGCCGTTCACCAGATAGAAGATCGGGTTCAGCCGCGTGACAAGACGCAGAGGCTCGGGGACCATCGACAGGGCATGGAAAACCCCGCCGAAATAGATGAGCGGCGTCAGCACGAACGTGCTCCAGAAGGAAAGCTTTTCGAAGCCGTCGGCCCAAAGCCCCACGATGAGCCCGAGGCACGAGAAAACGAAGGTCACGGTCACGAAGAAATACAGCACGATCCAGGGGTGCGCGATCGGTGAGCGCGCGAAAAAGAGCGTCATCCCGTAGACCCCGCTGGCGACGATGAGCCCCCTCACCAGGCCCCCGGTCAGAAGCCCGAGCACCATCTCGAAATACGACAGCGGGGAGACCAGCAGCTCCTGGATGATGTTGTGCCAGCGCGAGATGAAGAGCGAGGAAGAGGTGTTCGCGTAAGGGGCTTCGATCAGGTGCATCATCACAAGCCCCGGCACCATGAAATGGAGATAGTCCACGCCTTCCGGGAGCTGTCCGATGTTCCGGCCGAGCGACAGCCCGAACACGAACAAAAAGAGCGAGGACGAGATGAGCGGCGGCAGCAGCGTCTGCGAGTAGACGACGAAGAAGCGCACCACCTCGCGCTTCATCAGGGACAAAAGGCCGGTCCGCTCGGCCAAAAGGCGTCTAATTCCCATCGCCGGACCCCCGCGTCAGCTCCAGGAAACGTTTTTCGAGGCTCGAATCCCGCAGCAGGTCGTCCTTCGGGCCCTGGTGGACGATGCGCCCGCGGTCGAGGATCACGACGGTCCTCGAGAGCCTCTCGGCCTCCTCCATGTAGTGGGTCGTCAGGAAGATCGTCTTGCCCCGGCGGTTCAGATCGGCGAGGAATTCCCAGATCTGGTATTTGACCTCCAGGTCCGCCCCGGCGGTCGGCTCGTCCAGGATCAGCACCTCCGGGTCATGCATCAGCGCGCGGCAGATCAGCAACCTCCGCTTCATCCCGCCCGAGAGCTTGCGGAAATCCTGCGCGCGCTTGTCGGTCAACTTAAAACGTTCCAGAAGTTCCGCGGCGCGGCGACGGGCCTGGACAGAGCCCACGCCGAAGTAGCCGGCCTGATAGACGAGCAAACCCTCGATCGAGAGGAAAGGGTCGAAGTTGAATTCCTGCGGGCACAGACCGATGAGCCTCCGGGTGCGCCGGTAATCGCGCACGACGTCGTGGCCGAACACCGTGATCGATCCGGCCTGGAAATTGGAAAGCCCCGTGATCGCGTTGATCGTGGTGGTCTTGCCCGCTCCGTTCGGGCCCAGGAACGCCAGGAAATCCCCGCGCGCCACGTCGAAACTGACGTCGTCGACCGCGCGCAGCGCGCCGTAAGATTTGACCAGCCCTCTGACTGAAATGGCTTTTTCCATCTTCACATCGTAACAACCGCCCGCTCAAAAGCAAAGCGGCATCCGCCATGTTATAATACCCCGCATGTCTTCGAAACCCCGACCGCGGCCGAAGGCCGTCCTGTTCGATCTCGGCAAAGTGATCCTTCATTTCAATTTTGAGCCGGCGTTCGCGCGCCTGGCCCGCCGCACCGCGCTGTCGGAAAAGGACATCGAGGACTTCTTCGTAAGCTCGGGGCTCGAGGTCCTCTACGACGGCGGCAAGATCTCGTCACGCCGCTTTTACGGCGAGGTGAGGAAGGGCCTGCGCCTGCGGATGGACTACCGCTCGTTCCGCTCGGCCTGGAACCGCATCTTCACGCCGAACCTTCCGGTGATCCGGCTCGTTCGCCGTCTGAAGGCGCGCGGCCTGCGGCTCGTGCTCGTCTCCAACACCAACGCCATGCACTACGCCTACATCCGCTCCCGCTACCGCATCCTGCGCTCACTCGACCGGCACGTCCTGTCGTTCCGGGAGCGCACCCGCAAACCCGACGCGCGGATCTACCGGACCGCCGCGCGCGCCTGCGGGGCGCGGCCATCCGATATTTTCTACATCGACGACCGCGAAGACCTGACCTCGGCGGCGCGGGAGCTGGGCTTCCGCGTTTTCACGTACAAGAAGAACACCCCCGAGCTCGAGCGCGCGCTGCGCCGGGAGGGTCTCCTGTGAAACGCGCGCCGTCCCCGCTCGAGGTCGCCGTCCGCGCCGCGCGGGCGGCCGGCCGCGTGCTGCTGGCCTCCTACGGGCGCCTGCGGGATTCCCAGATCAGCATGAAATCGAAGAACGACTTCGTCACGGAGCTGGACAGGCGTTCGGAGGAGCTGATCGTCTCGATCATCCGCCGCCACTTCCCCGGCGACAACATCCAGGCCGAGGAGGGCGGGGTCCGGCCGGGGAAGGGGAGGGTCTGGATCATCGATCCGCTCGACGGGACCTCCAACTACATCCACCAGATGCCGCTCTTCTGCGTCTCGATCGGCGTGCTGGAAGGCGACCGCATCACGTCGGGAGCGGTGTTCGACCCGCTGCACCGGGAGCTTTTCACGGCCGAACGCGGCAAGGGCGCCCGCCTGAACGGCCGGCGGATCCGCGTGACCGGCGTCCGGCGCCTGGACGACGCGCTGATGGCCACCGGCATCCCGTTCCGCGCGCGCGAACGCTTCTCCGAATACATCCGTTCGTTCGAGCGGATCTCGCTGGCCAGCGTCGGGCTGCGCCGCGGAGGCTCCGCCGCGCTCGATCTGGCTTACGTCGCCTGCGGGCGCTTCGACGGCTTCTGGGAGCTGGACCTGTCGCCCTGGGATATCGCCGCGGGCGCGCTCTTGGTCGAGGAGGCCGGCGGCACGATCACCGACATGTGGGGACGCCCCGACCACCTGAAGAACGGGGACACACTCGCCTCGAACGGCCGCATTCACAAAGAGCTCCGGACGATCACCGCCTCGATCTTCACGCCGAGCGGAAAGGACAAACTGTGCCGCTCGAACTGACCGACGACCGGATGTGTTACATCTGCGGTAAAGACAACCCTCACGGGTTCCGCCTGGACTTCGAACACCCCGAAAAAGGGCTCCTGCGCGCCCGGGTGGTCTTCCGCAAGGAACACCAGGGCTACAAGGACATCGTCCACGGGGGACTGGTCGCGGCGGTGCTCGACGAGATGATGGTGAACCTCGCCTGGGTCGAGGGCCTGCCCGCCGTGACCGCCGAGATCACCGTGCGCCTGAAGAAACCCGTTCGCGTCGGCCGGCCGGTCCTTTTCGAGGGGCGTTTCGACAAGGTAGGCCCCCGCGCGATCCGGGCCTCGGCCAGCGCCCGGGACGAGGGGAGCCGGGGGGAGCTTTTGGCGACCGCCGAATCGGTCTGCGTCCGGGTGCCCGCCATCCGCCAAAAATCGGCTTGAAGAACCCCCGCCCCAGGGGTATAGTATTTTGAAAGAGAGGGCCGTATGCCGTATATCAGCCTGCGCGTCGCCGGAAAACTGACGCGCGAGCAGAAGACCGCCATCGCCAAGGATTTCGCCGCCACCCTCGAGCGAGTCGCCGGAAAACCCAAGGACTCCACTTACCTCGTGTTCGACGAGGTCGAACGCGAGAACTGGGCCAAGGGCGAGTCGCTGCTCGGCTAGAAAACCCCGGGAGTCCTTCCGTGCCGATTGAAAAGCAGCTCTCGGTCTTCATGGAGAACAAACCCGGGCGGCTGTCGACCATCTGCGGCCTCCTGGCCGACGCCGACATCAACATCCACGCGATGTCGGTGCACGACACCGTCGACCACGCGATCGTCCGCCTCATCGTCGACAACCCCACGAAAGCGCTGATCCTCCTGGAAGAAGAGGGCGTCTACATCATCCCGCAGGACGTCGTCGTCCTCAGCACCGACAACAAGCCCGGCATCATCTCCTCGATCGCCAAAAAGCTCTTCCGCGCGGATATCAACATCGAATACGCTTACTGCACGGCGACGAAGAACCAGGAGAACGGATGCCTGGTCATCAAGACCAAGGACGCCGAGCAGACCCTTGAGATCCTCGAAGACATCTGACCGCCGGCGCTCCGCGTCCGGAGCAAGGGCGCTGACGGCGGGCGCGCTTTGCCTCCTGGGGGTCCTCGCCGGACCGCCCCTCCACGCGCTGCCGGAGCGCCAGAAAGCCGTCGTCGCCGAAGTCCTGACCGGCGACACCGTGCGCCTGGAAGGCGGGAAGACCCTGCGCTACATCGGCGTCCAGTCCCCGCCGCTCCAAAGCCGGATCCCGCTCGTCCGCACCTACGGCGAGAACGCGTTGGCCTTCAACCGCTCCCTGGTCGAGGGCAAAACCCTCGACCTCGAATGGGATTCGCGCCTCCGCGACGAGCGGAACAACCTGCTGGCCTATGCTTACCTCGAGGACGGCCGCTTCGCCAACCGGGAGGTGCTGAAAGCCGGACACGGGCGGGCCGTTCTGACCGCTCCCAACCTGCGTCACGCCGCCGATCTGCGCCGCGCGGAGCTCGAGGCCCGCCGCGACCGCGCGGGCCTCTGGAAGGAGGAGCCCCAGAATCCCTATCTGAAAGACGAGTACATCGGCGACCGGACCACCAAGACCTACTATCTGCCCAACTCCCCAGAGCTGGAGCGCATCCCGCAGTCTTACCTTGTGACCTTCCGCTCGCGCATCGAGGCCCGGGCCGCCGGTTTCCGCGCCTGCCCCTCCTGCCGGGAGGATGCCCCGACCGAGTTCTAAGGCGGGGGCGCGGCATCTGGGGCGGCCGTTGACAGCCCGGTCCGGCTTGTGCTATCCTAAAAGTGTAACATTGGCGAGGGTTCCGCAAAGTTTGAGATCCGTAAGCCCGTCAGGTCTTTATCGTCAGACAAAATCTTTCGAGCGACCGCGTTCCTGAAAAGGCGCGGTCTTTTTTTATTGGTGACAAACAAGGAGAAAGACGAACATGACTAAAGGCGTCGTGAAGTGGTTCAGCAATCAAAAGGGCTACGGTTTCATCACTCCTGACGGCGGCGGAAAGGACGTTTTCGTCCATCACAGCGCCATCCAGGGCGAGGGTTACAAGACCCTCGACGAGGGGCAGACCGTAGAATTTGAGGTCACGCAGGGCCCCAAAGGCGAGCAGGCCGCGAACGTCCATAAGCTCTGACACGACCCCTCCAAAACCCCGGAAACCCCTTCAAAACGGCGGTTTCCGGGGGTTTTCGTGCCGATCCGGGCGGGAAAAAAGGGGGGAGGGGGAACGGAACGGCCCCCCTGCCCTTGAAAGAGGCCTTTCCGGGTGATATACTTCCTTTCTCATCCATAAGCGTGGGGACTTCAGGAGGGTAAAGCGTTGGCTCAGGACAATTCAAGCGGTTTCCAGAATCGTAGGGAGTTTTTCCGGGTGAAATTCGCCACGCCTCTGCGTTTCCGGGCTTATACGCCGGGCCGCCAGAACCGTCAATCGCCCCCGGTCGAGGCCCGTTCCCAGAACGTGAGCCAGTCGGGTATTCTGTTCCAGACCGAAACGCCCCCGCCGCAGCTGTCCAGCATCCTCTGGATGGACATGGATCTCCGGACCCTCAAGATCTGCCAGGAGATCGAGGAGCGGGCGCTGGTCACCAACAACGGCATCCTGGGCCGCGTCGTCCGCGTCGAAGAGGACGCCAAGAACCGCTCGGCCTACGACGTGGGTGTCTGCTTCATCACCCAGGACCAGAAGAACTCGCGCGAAGTGCAGGACATCCTCGCGGAGCTCTCGACCCAAGCCGCCGCCAAGTAAACGTCTGATCAGGTTTCGGTGATTGGTAACTGGTAATTAAAGAACAAGGTCAAAAAAAACCCCGGCTTTAAGGCCGGGGTTTTGCTTTCAGTTACCAATTACCATTTACCAGTTACTGTTTTTTATGCTTGACGGTTGAACGTTCGTTCAACTATGATGGTCTTCGGACGAGGAGACCCCGAAATGGCCGAAAAGATCGATCTGGCGCGCGCCGCGCGGCGCCTGCGGCAGTTCTTCCGCGAACGCCAGCGCCCGCCGAGCTTCGAAGAGATCCGGGATCTCTTCGGTTACAAGTCCAAGAACGCCGCGTTCTGGCTGGTCAAAAAACTTTCCGAGAACGGCTTGCTCCGGAAGGACGCTAAGGGCAAGCTCTGCCTGGCCGGCGGAGGCGGTCTGCGCCTCCTGGGCAGCGTTCAGGCCGGCCTGCCGGATCAGGCCGAAGAAGAGCATCTGGAGACCCTGAACCTCGACGACTACCTGGTCAAGAACCCGGAACAGAGCTTCCTGGTCAAGGTGACCGGGGATTCGATGATCGACGCCGGTATCCGGGAAGGGGACCTCGTCGTGGTCGAGCGGGGCCGCCAGCCCCGGGACGGGGATATCGTCATCGCCCAGATCGACGGCAGCTGGACCATGAAGTACTATCGCAAGACCCGCACCGAGACCGTTCTTTTGGCCGCCAACCGCAAGTTCCAGCCGATGCGCCCTAAGACCGAGCTTGTCGTCGGCGGGGTCGTGACGGCCGTCATCCGCAAGTACCGCTAGCCGCACCGCTCCTTCAGTCCCTAAAAACCGTCTTTTGATTGAAGAAACGCCAAACCGTCGTTTTACATACCCGGCCGGCCGACGCCTGTGGACATCCTCTGGATACCCTCTCAATGTCCGATAATATATGTTATGTTAATCTATAGGCCTGGAGGGGCGGCTCGGACTGTGGTTCTGGAGGCTTGGCGCGAACGAGGCGATCGGGCGGTAATTAAGAGTTGTAGCTGATGACTTCCATCTCAACAGTGCCCAGATCGAACCCGGGCGGGGTCGCAGTCCCGTTATAGGTTGCGCCCAGAAGCGTGAAAGCGGTTGGGGTCACATTCACGTCCCCCCTGGCCAGCACCGAACCTGTGATGGTCAGGTTCGTATGGTTGCCGCTCGTGAACGTAAAATTGCCCTGTGGGTAGACGAGCCCGGTGATGGTCAGATAAGAATCGGGGCTGGCATTGCCTGTGGTCGAGAAAGTGAAATTGCCCTGGCACAGGACCGCGGGGTATGTCACTCCCGAAATGGTCGGCGCGGTGATCGTGACCATCGGATAGACGCTTCCGGCCTTGCTTAAAGTGATGTCCCCGGTGGCGACGATGCAGGCGGTCGTGCTTTGAGTGCCAGTAATGGAGATGTTCCCGTTCACGAAGATGACCCCTCCGGCCGGTGCGGCGGGGATCGGCGATGCAGTGGTATATGCCTGGTCCGTAGCGATATACTGTGAATTGGCCACAGCGATCGCCTGATAGTACGCGAAATCGACGGTCGGGAAAGTCACGGTCTCCGAGAACGAAGGCGTTTGGGTGCCGACCACCGTGACGCTGGGGTCTGCCGTGATCGAGCCGGTCGAATCGATATCGCCAACGATCGTCAGCGAACCGCCGGTCGAGGGACCGTCCAGATCAGCGTCCCCACCAGAATAGATGTCCCCGGTGATCGTGCCCGGTGATGAGCTGGTTCCCGAATCGATCTCCATGTCCCCGCCCGACGCAAAGACGTAATCCAGCGCCGATACGCCCGGAGCGGTGACCTCGGCTGTCGCGGTGCGGCTGATACTCTCTATGGTACCCGTGCCCGTGACCAATGTACGTCCCGAGCTGGTCGCCGCCGAAGCGCTGAACGTGCCCAGACCCAGCGAGGTGGACGAGAAGCTGGCGCTCGTGGACCAGGAGTCCTTCAGCGAGCCAAGCGCGTAGGACAAGCCGGCGTCCGCCAGATATTTGGCCTGGGTCCGCGACTGGATCTGTTTCACGTTATAGAAACCCTGGTCCGAGACCTGATACATGTAGCCGCCCGTGAGCAGCATGAGGAGCATCGCGATCATCGTGGTCATGAACACCGAACCACGTTCGTTCCGCATGATAGATGGGATCATGATCAAGCCCTCCCCTACTCTAATTATTTACCCGTGTTCATCGGATCTTGCTCGGTGTTGAGCGAATAGCTGTAGACCTGCCCTCGATAAGTGTCGGACGCCGTGACTTTCAGCTCAAGAGCCTTCACAAGCTCATTGCCGTCCACCAGCACCTCAAATTGTCCGTAATTGGGGCGTTTCGTGTAATTGCCGTTTATCTCGACAAGACCCGTCTGGGCCGACCAATCGATCTGCACGTCATCCACCGACGGGTAACCCCCGGTATAAGGGGCCGCTGATGTTAAAGTGGCCTGGAACTGCACGTACCGCTGGCTCGCCAAGGCCAGCAGAGAGCTTGGGGAAGAGGCGTAGGACGGCAAAAGAGACCAATCGGTCGCCCCAGCCATCGACGAACTCGCGGATGATCGTACTTTAAAGTCGGCGGTCGATCCGGCCGGCAACAAGGTCGCATCCCAAGCGATCTCGCCGAAGTTGGGGGCGCTAATGGTCGTGTCGTAGATCTGCGATGTCACGGTCCCCGAACTCTGCCAGGCAGCGATCTCCGTTGCCGCAAGAGCATAGCTCGAGGTGGTCGGCGTCAAGAGCGCCCAAGAGGCGGTGGCGGCATCAGCTGAACTCGAAGTGCGGTACGAGAACGGGCCGACCAGAGGGTTGGGTGCGACGTTCGTGGCCCATTCACCCACATTGCCCGGAATGGACATGCTGACGAGATACTCGGTCCCCCCGCCGGTCGTAAGTGGATAAATGAACCAATTGGACCAGGCGTGCTCGCCGGGCGGAATGCTGACCGTGGCGCTTACACCCGGATAGGCGGTAGCCCCGACCCCATCCGTGCCTCCCTCGGGCACCGTTCCGCTATCAAAATAAAGTGGGATCATCGCGGCCATGTCCATCGAACCCGGAGCGGCGGCCGGCCCGAACCAAGCACCCCCGATAGTAAGCGGTCCTGAATTGCCCGCGACGAATTTAACGCGCATCATGACGCCGGAACGGACGATGTATCCGGCCTGGACAGGCACACGCACGCTCATCGGCGTCTGAACGGTCTCTTCGGCGACGTCCCCTCCGACGGTCTGCGATGCGGCGGTCCAGGCGAGCGTGAGTGACTGCACTTCCCGGCTCGAGAGTTGGGCAAGCGGGTCCGCTCCAGCGCTCACCGAAGTGTCCGAATGGGTGGCCGAGGAGAAGTTGGACTCAAGCCATTGGTCGTAGGTCGTCGAGAATTCAACGTAGTGCCCCGCGGCCGTTGACGGAAAATGGACCTGTTCGTTACCGCCCCAGTTCACACCGTAAGAGGACATGTCCTCGGTCGCGGGGGTCGCGCCGGAACTGGCCGAGATCGTGAGCGCTTCGGCCTCCTGCACGCAACCGCTCGGCGCCAGCGAGATCGAATCGATCCCTATCCCGTACCCGCTTGAGCTGGCGTTCTTGCCGGTCACTTGGAAGCGGATCTCGTGCGTTCCTGTGGCCAGTTGGATACTCCCGAAGTTCGTGCTGCCGCTGTGGGTCAGGCTGGAGGCATAGCCGTCGAACGTGGCCACCTGCGGCGAGATCTCGAGAGCCGCCGTGCCGGTCTTGAAAAGGGTCGTCGTTGAAGCCCCGCTGATCGTGCCGGCCGACACGCAGGTGTTCAGCTGGGTCTGCCGTGTGACCGCGTTGGAATTGAACGAGCTGATATACGTGCGCCGCAGTTCCGAGCGGCCGGCCGTATCGTACACGTGATAGATGACCGTGCGGTTCCATTGGATCAGGCCGCCCGAGAAGGTCAGGAAACCGCCGGCGCCCGGCGCCGAGGCCGGAAGACTGACCGCCGTGTAAGTCGAGGCCCCGACCGGATAGAACAGGATCCCGTTGGAATCGGAGAGGCGCACGTCCTGCTTCATACGCTCGATCGCCTTCTCGATCCCGATGCGAAGCTCCGAGCGGACTTCCTCTTCTTTGAAAACTTTGGTCGCGGTGAACCAGGTGCTGGTGACGGAAGCCAGGAAGATCACGCCGATCGCCATCGCGATGGAGGCCTCTACAAGCGAGAAACCGCGTTGATCGCCCGTCCGGAGATTCATGAGCTTAGCTTTCGTCATAGATCACGCAACTGACGGTCATGGCTTGAGCGCTCTGCACGCCTCGCATCGTGTAATAGACCGAGACCGTGACCTGGGCCAGATCGGCGTCGCCGCCGTAATTGCTCGTGACCGTGGTCGTGCGCGCGAACTGGCCCAGCGGATCGGAATCCCCGTCCGCGTCGATCAAGGTATCCGTTTCGGCGGCGGAAGAGAGCGCCGAAAAGCTGTAGGCCCGCAGGCGCTCGAGGTGGTTCTTTGCCAGGCTGGAAGCCGTGTAGACGTACTCCGCCCGCTTGGCGTGCGTGATGCTTTGAGTGGCGACCGCCAAAAGGGCCTCCATCCCGATCAGGAATATCCCGACCGCGATCAGAACTTCGATCAGGCTGGCCCCGCGTTGTGATTGCAGCTTCTTTAACATCTTTATTAATTTCTTTACAATAGTAGCTATTAGTAACTCCTAGTATACATGTAATACAGTGGGATTTCAATCAAAAGAGAAGCCCCTCTCCCCTGCCCTTTCGGACAAAGAAGAGGGGCTATTTAATGCTGTAAGCCCTACTCTAAGCTAGGCTTAGAATACGACCTTAACCTCGCTCACGTACTCGCTGGCCGTATCATCGTTCGGAGAGACGAAGTGGTCCCCCGGGATGAAGTAGTTCGCCATGAAGGTAAACGTCACGTCTTCCGTGTACGAGTAGATCGCCGCCAGATCCAGTTCCCAGCCGAGATCTTCGTTCAGCTGACCGCCCAGATTGGGCCGGCCACCCGTCCAAACGTCCTCGTCGGTCCAGAAGTACCAGAAGTTCGCGGTCAGCTTCAGATCGTCCATGGGGTTCATCGTCCCATAGACCGAGAGATGGCTCTGGTTCTGCCCCGCGGCCTGGTCGCCGGCCTGGTTGGAAGCCCAGAACACCTCACGGTAGTCGTGAACCCAGCCGTAGACCGGCAAACGGTAGTTGCCGTTCCAGGAGCCGTACTCGCCCGTCGTCGCGAGCGTGTCCGTCTCACCGGAGAGGTGCACGTACTGGATACCGAGCATCGGCTTCCACACGTAATCCCAGCGGTACTCGCCGAAGATGTCCATGCCCCACGCCGAACGGTCGCGCTCGGCCGAACCGGTCGCCGCGCGGTAGTCGCCGAACTGGTAGGCCAGCTCGCCGCCCAGCGTGATCTGCGAGATCGGGTCGAACTGCACCCGGCCGCCGATCGTGTGGGTGTCGTTGGTGCGGGAATCGCCGTTGCCGGCCGCGTTCGCCGTCGCGAGCGTGTGGCGGTCGACTTCCGACCAGAAATAGCCTTCGGCCACCGCGTTGTACTCGGCGAACTTATAGTTCACGTTCGTGCCCCACAGATCGCGATCGTCCTCGGGATCATGCGAGTTCTCGTTGATCTTCGAGAACACGAAGTCGAGCGTCCACGGCGCGAAATCCAGCGTCGCGCGGACCGCGTCGAACGACTGGATCTGCGTGAACTCGTCCGCCTGGATCGTCGTCGAGGGGTCCTGCGGGTTCCAACCGACGATGAAGCCGCGGCCGAACACGAGGTCCTGACGGCCGATCGTGAGCGTAAGAGGAGAGTAGAAAATCTCCTTCATCTGCACGTAGGCCAGATCGAGCAGAATGTCGAACTCGCTGCCCGTGTTGCCGTTGGCCGCGCCGGCCACGCTGAACTGGTCGGCGTTCCAATCGCGCTGGTTGATCAGGTTCACGACGGTCGAGACGTTGTCCGTCAGGTCCGCCTGCACCTGCAACTGCGTGATGCTCATGAAGAACTCGTCGCCGTCGGACTTGTGGGCGTTGGTGCCGCCCGCCGCCGCACCCGTCGGGGGCACGGTGCCGATATCGTTCGAGTTGTTCAGGTCATACGCGTTCCGGTAGAACCAGTAAGCGTCGAGCGAACCGCTCACCTTGACGTTCTGGGTCTCGGCGAAGGCCGGTGCCGCCAGGCACAGAACCAGCGCGAGGACCGCTAACGTTTTAAGAGTGCGCATTAATCCTCCGGTAGTCATTTATTTTCCATTTAGGGTACTGCTTTTAGGACCGGTTTATCGGGCCGGCCGGGAGCTCTTTTTGGCCTTTAGGGTTTCCACCTCCTTCCGCGGCATAGCTTAGAGCCCCATTTGATCGGGTCATGCGACCATCATATTAGCCCATGTTAACGGCGTGTGTCAGGCAAATTAATTCCTACCTGCCCCCCATGCCCTCCCGCGCGACACCCCTGCGGAGGGAGCGATGGAGCCCCTAGCGGCGTTGCGTCGCCTCGAAGACATGGCGGGCGAAAACGATGTCCAGAACGGCCAGGCCGGTCGAATCGAAGATCGTGATCTCGTCGGCCCGGGTGCGCCCGGGCTTGCGGCCCGAGACCACTTCGGCCAGATCGGCATGAAGGTGACGTCGCGTGAAAAGACCCCGCGAGACCGGAACATTGATCTCCCCGCTGTGCACGGCCTGCTCCCATTCGTCGACGACGACCTTGGCCGCGCGCACCAGCGCCGGCTCGAGTTCCTCCTTGCCGTGGGCGTCGGCGCCGATCGCGTTGATATGGGCCCCGGGCCTGACCCAGGCCCGGCGCACCAAAGGCCTTCGGGATGGCGTGCAGGTGACGATGACGTCCGCGGCCGTCACGCAGCTCCGGACATCGGGCGAGGCCTCGAAAACGGTTCCCGGCCGGGCATGCCGCGCACAGAAACGGGCCGCTTCGCCGCGGCCGAACCCCCAGACCCGAACCCTCTCGTAACGGTGCCGGCTCAAAAGGGCCCGCAGCTGGTAGGTCGCTTGGAGGCCGGCGCCCACGATCGCCAGTGTCCGCGGGTTCTTGGAGGCCAGATAATGGGTGGCCACAGCGGCCGAAGCGGCCGTGCGCAGCGCCGTGATCGTATTGGCCGCCACGACGGCCAGAAGCTCCCCCGTCTTGGGCGAGTTGAGCAGGACCGTTCCGATGACGGTCGGCAGGCCCCGCGAGGGATTGCCCGGGAAGACGCTCACCCATTTGACGCCGCACCCGCCGACGCGGCCGGACCGGAAAAAAGCGGGCATCGCACGGAAGTCGTCGCCGTCCGGAAGGGTCAGATAGATCTTCGGGGGCATGCCGGTTTTTCCCTCGGCGATCAGGCGGAACGCGCGCCGGGCCAACGCGAACGCCACGGGTTCGTCAAGGACCGAGGCGACCGTTCTTTCGTCGAGGATCGGGATCAAGACGGGCGCTGCTCCAGAAGCCGGTTGATCCGTTCGGTCACGCCCCGCAGGTCGTCCTTTTCCCGCATTTGGATGCGGTGTTCCCGGTCGCCCGCCAGCACGCGGTCCAGTTCCTTCTCCAGGCGCTCGATGGGCCCGGCCAGACGATGCGAGATCACGACCGCCCACCAGAAGATCCCGAAACCAAGCACCGGCAGGCTCACCAACAGGATCAGATTGACCCGCTCGATCACGGGGATCAGGTTCGCGGCGATCGCCTCCGGAAAAGCGATCTGCTGGGCCAGAAGACGGAAAACGAGCTGATAGAGGCACAGGCCCATCACCAGCGTCGGGGCGATCATCGCCACAACGACGATGCGCAGATAACTGGTCTGGATCGGGTGGTCAACGTACCATCGTGTGCGTGCCATGGTCGGCTCCCTTGGGTTGATCGTTAGGCGCCGGATCGGGGCCATCGGCGGGCCGCCGGCGCTTCAGGACAAGATCCGCGAAATCGGCCGCGGAGACCGTCCCCGTGTTGTCGGAATCGCTCATCAGGGCGACCGCCCCGATCGGCCGCTTGGGTCTCCGGCCGAAAAGCTCCCTGTAATCCCGCTCGATGTCGCGCTCCTCGAAACGCCAGCTGCCCGCCTCGTTGCGGCCGCTGCGGATCACGAAAAGCTTCACTTTCTGCGAGAAAGGGCTCGAGGCCACCGTGCCGGCCGGCAGGCTCTCGTCCCAGATGTACTCGATCACATCGGAACCGAAGAGCCCCGACCCCGGAAAGACGACGTAGATGCGCGCTGCGAAATCGTCCTGCCTGCGGTCGGCGAGCGCCTCGGGCCGGGGCTTGCGGGGAAACTCCCTGGCGCGCCAGCGCCACGCCAGATGCAGGCCGGGCTCGACCGGAACGTTCAGTTTGAGAAAAAGGCCCGAGGAGGACGCGCGGCTCGAGGCGCGCAGGAACGCGAACCCCTCCTCGCTCACGGTCTCATAAACGGACCGCCCGCGAAAGATCTTCTCCTCCCACCCTCCGAGCGCCGAAGCGCTCTCGACCTCCAGGCGCCGTACGGTGACGAACGGGTCGGGCATCGGCGTGTAAGGGACCTCGGAGGGAGCCGCCGGCGGCGGCCGTTCCGGAGGGAGCGGCGCGGCATCTCCCCAGAAACCGCGCAAGTCGGCCGTCCGGATAGAGATCCAGAGAGCTGCTTCCAGGGCCAGGATGAGCCCCAGGAACCTCAAGCGCCGAACGCGCGGCGTCACCGGCGGAAACGGTTCGTGATCGGCATGCGGCGGTCCCGGCCGAACGCCTTCGGCGTGATCTTGACCCCCGGAGGCGCCTGGCGCCTCTTGTATTCGTTCCCGTAGATCATCCGCGACAACCGTCCGGCCAGAGCCTTCGAAATACCCCCTCCCCGGATCTGCTCCGGCGCCAGGCCTCTCTCAACGAAAGCTTCCAGAAAGCGGTCGAGCCGCGGATAGGGCGGAAGCGTGTCGCGGTCCTTTTGGCCGGGACGCAGCTCGGCGCTCGGGGGACGCCGCAGAGTGCTCGCCGGAATGGGCGCGCGCGGGGACTCCCGGAGGCGGTTGCGATAGCGCGCCAAACGGAACACCAGGGTCTTCGGGACATCCTTGATCACCGCGAACCCGCCCGCCATGTCCCCGTAAAGCGTGCAGTAACCCGTGGCGAACTCGCTCTTGTTGCCGGTCGTCAGCACCAGGCGGCCGAATTTGTTCGAGAGGGCCATGAGCAGATTGCCGCGGATACGCGCCTGGAGGTTCTCCTCCGCGGTCCCGGGACCGAGTCCGGCGAACGCTCCGCGGAGCGTTCCAAGATAAACGTCAAGGATCGGGTCGATCGCGAATTCATCAAGCCGGACCCCGAGAGCGCTCGCCAGACGGCCGGCGTCCGCGTACGTGCCTTTCGAGGTGTAACGCGAGGGCATCGTGATCCCCTGCACCCGCGCGGCGCCGAGCGCGTCGACCGCGATGCAGGCCACGAGCGCCGAATCGATCCCGCCCGAGAGCCCGATCAGCGCGCCGGGAAATCCGTTCTTCTCGACGTAATCGCGCGTGCCCAGGACCAGCGCTTCGTAGACCTCCGCCTCGTGCCCGAGCGGCTTGGGAAGCGCGCGGCGGCGGCGCGACGGCGGCAGATCGACGAAAAGACACTCCTCCCGGAAACGGGCTGCCTCCGCGCAAAGGGCCCCCTTAGCGTCCACGACGAAGCTTCCGCCGTCGAAGACCAGCTCGTCCTGTCCTCCGACGAGATTCTGGTAGGCGACGGGCAGCCCAGAGCGGCGCGCCAAAGCCGAAACGATCCGGCGGCGAAGCGCCTGTTTTCCGGCGTGATAAGGCGAGGCCGACAGATTGACCAAGAGGTCTGCCCCCCTCCAGGTCCCCTCGCGATAGGCATAGGCGTCTTCCTGCCAGATATCCTCACAGATCGTCACGCCGACACGTGCGCCGCCCGGAAGCTCGATGACACACGGCCGGTCGGGTCCGGCATGGAAATAGCGCTGCTCGTCAAAAACGCCGTAATTGGGAAGGCGGTTCTTTCGGTAGACCCGCGCGATTCGGCCGGATGCCAGCACCGCGGCGGCGTTGTAAAGACGTCCCTCGGGATCACGGTCCACGAATCCGGCGAGCGCGACGATGCCCCGCGCTTCCCGCGCGAGCGCGCGCACGCTCCGAAGATTCGCCTCGACGAACCCTCCCTGGAACAGGGCATCCTCGGGCGGATAGCCCGTCACGCAGAGCTCCGGGAACGTCACAAGCGCCGCACCGCGGCGCTTGGCCAGACGGATCGCCCGCGCCATCCCGATGCGGTTCTTCTCGAAATCGCCCACCGTCACGTTGATCTGCGCCAGGCAAACCCTCATCCGCGGGCGGTTCATGCAGAGAGCGTGGTCCGGGTGCGGGAATCCCGCTCGAGCCACAACCCGCGCAGGCGGACCGGCGCCACCGCGGGCTCGAGTACCCGCCAGAAAGCGCGCAGAAGGGCTTCGTCGGCGATCGCCACACCGCGCAGAAAATCCACGTCCTGGCCCAGGTCCCTTGAATCGAGCCGCCGGATGAGGCTCGTCTCGACCTTCTCGGCGAAGGCGGTCTCTTCTTCCGGCCCGAGCGGGGCGACCAGGACCCCGAGCGCGTAGTTGTGACCGAGGACCTTCGTTCCATGGGCGTGGCTGGCGCTGAAGCGGAAGAGTTTGGTCAGGACGGCGTCCATTCGGGGGGGGCTTGTCGAGGTTACCGCTTGTTGACGAGGTTCATGAACTCCATGCGCGTGCCGCGATCGGTGCGGAAGACGCCCAGCATCGTACTTGTCACGCAGGTGGCGTTCTGCTTCTCGACGCCGCGCATCGCCATGCACAGATGCAGCGCCTCGACGATCACCGCGACCCCGAGCGGATCGAGCGCCTCTTTCAGGCAGTTGGCGATCTGGTTGGTGAGCCGCTCCTGGACCTGCAGGCGGCGCGCGAAGACATCGACCAGGCGCGGGATCTTGCTCAAGCCGATGATGCGGCCCTTGGGGATGTACGCGACGTGGCACTTGCCGTAGAACGGCAGGAGGTGGTGCTCGCAGAGACTGAATAGCGGCAGATCTTTCACGATCACCATCTCGTCGTACTCTTCGTCGAAAACGGCGCCGTTCAGGACCGCCCGGATGTCCGAGCGATACCCGCGGGTCAGGAACTCAAAAGAGGCCTCGACCCGCTTGGGAGTGCGGCGCAGGCCCTGGCGGCCGGGATCCTCGCCCACCGCGACCAGCAGGTCCCGGGCGATCTTTTCAATGGAGGGTTTTTTCATATGAAAATTATAGGAAGATGAGCGGAGACTTGCAATGAAAAAAGCCCCATTCTCCCGATCGGGCGGATCGGGCGAACGGGGCTTTTGAAACAGTCAGACTTATTCCAGACGCGCCTTCTCAGGGGTGATAAGCGGCTGCTTCTTGGGGATCCAGAAGGTGAGCAGGTCAATGGCGCCCGCACCCATCCGATGGATCGTCCGACGCACGCCGATCGCGCCGCCAGCAACGACACCGGTGAGCTGCTCGCCGGTGCTCTTGCCCTTGGCTGCTTCCTCGTGAGTGGCGTCGAGAGCGTCGACCCAGCCGGCCGCGACGTTACGCGATCCGGTCCTCACGTTCTTCACCTGCTCTTCTCCCGACGTAGAGTCGGCGAACGCCGGCACGCCATAAACGGCGACCGCGAGAACGAGCAACGATAGAGCGATTAATTTCTTCACCTATTCTAACCCTCCTGTTTAATTAGTACGTCTTACGCGGTGTACTTTATCACATGCCTTAACGGCGTTGCAAGCTTTTAAGCCTGAAGCCACTAAGGAAACCAACTGACGACAGTATAGGACAAATTTTAACTAAAAGCAACTAAAATTATTATTTATTTACTTCTACCTATAATTCATTAACGGAAGTTAACATACTGCAGATCAAGCCCGAAATCCTGCTGGCGCAGGTACGCAATAGCCGCCTGGAGCTCGTCGATCTTCAGGGACTGCACGCGAACCTGGTCGCTCTGGATCTGGGACTGTACTTTGATCTTCGACTCCTTGAGGCTCTTGATGATCTCCTTGGCCTTGTCGCTCGGAATGCCGTTCTGGATGGTCACGACCTGCTTGACCGATCCACCGACCATTCCGGTCTCCACTGTCCCGTACTGGAGGGCCTTGAGCGAGACGCCGCGCTTGACGGCTTTGGTCTGCACGAAGTCCACGAGCGTTTTCAGGCGGTACTCGTTCTCGGTGCGCAGCGTGATGGTCTTGGCGGTCTTGTCGAGTTCGATCGTGCTGTCGGAACCCTTGAAATCGAAGCGCTGGGCCAGTTCCTTCTGGGCCTGCACAACCGCGTTCTCGACCTCCATCATGCTGACCTCGGATACGACATCGAACGTGTGGTCTTTCGAGCCCATGCGGCAACCTCCTTATCCCGCCGAATAGCGGCGTGTCAGAGTGAAGATATAGAGCCCCGCCATGAAAGGCCCCGAGAAGGCCTCGATGCAGGCGAGGATCCGGAAGAACGGCACGGGTCGGGGCGCGAAATCGCCGTACCCGACCGTCGTGAACGTGATAAAGCTGAAGTAGACGCTATCGAGGAATCCGATGGGACCCGCGTTCGGATGCGCCGACGGTTGCGCGGCGTTCAAGCCGTAATACGCCAGACCGAAGGCCAGGACCACCGCGAACGCGGCCAGGATCACGCGATTGGGCTTCTGGGTATAGCCGGAGACCAGGTCCATCGCGAACGACGGAAAGAACCGCAGGTCGCCTTTTTCATAGAACCCCTTGCGCTCCATCACCAGTTCCCGGTAAGCGGCCCAACTGCCGTCCTCGTACAGCCCGTTGTGGTAAAAGTGGTGTTTGAGCGTACGGTACGACTCGAGAGCGACCAGCGGGTTCGCCTCGGAGATCCGGCAGCGCTCGAGATAGCGCGGGCCGGCGTCCGGATCGTGGAAATTCTTCTTCTTGACCTGCTTGGCGCCCGCCAGCTCCGCGTTCCAGATCACGGAATCGTACAGGATCCCCCCCGTCAGATCGCTCTCCTTCCAGTGGGTCTCGACGAGCCAGGCGCCGCGCAGGTCGGCGAAGGAGAACGAGCAGCGGTCGAGCGAGGCGCGCGTCAGATTGGCGCCGCGCAGGTCGGCGCCGACGAAATCGCAGGCGTGAAAACGCGCACCGATCATGTCGGATTGGGAAAGCGTCGCGCCGATGAAAAGCGCGTTCGAAAGGATCGCCTGGCTGAAGCTCGATCCGGTCAGGTCAAAGTGCGAAAGATCGAGATTGGCGCAGAGGACTTTTTTCAAGTTCAGGCGGAGAACCGCACCGGCGGACTGTTTTTTCAGCGAAGCGGGTAGTTCCTTCAGGTACCGGTCGCGGTCGACATGCTCCCAGCAGGCATCGGCGAAGGCGACCGCCTGTTCATGGCAGGCGGAAACGCGGCATGGCGGGAACGCGGTCTCGGCCATGGCCCTTACAGCATCTCGCAAAAAGTTTTGCCGATGTCGCTCAAGTTCTCGATGACCCGCACGCCGGCCTGGCGGAGCGCCGCCATCTTCTCTTGGGCGGTCCCGCTCGATCCGGAAATGATCGCGCCGGCATGCCCCATCCGCTTGCCCTTGGGGGCCGTGGCGCCGGCGATGAACGCGGCGACCTTCTTCTTCATGTGCCTCCGGATGTAGTCGGCCGCCTCTTCCTCCTGGCTGCCTCCGATCTCCCCGATCAGCATGACCGCTTCGGTCTGGGGATCCTGCTCGAAAAGCCCGAGCGCGTCGACGAAGCTCGTGCCGATCACGGGGTCCCCGCCGATCCCCAGGCAGGTGGACTGGCCCAGGCCGGCCTGGGTGAGCTGCCAGACCGCCTCGTAGGTGAGCGTGCCGCTCCGGGAGACCACCCCGACCCGGCCTTTCTTGTGGATGTAGCCCGGCATGATGCCGATCTTGCACTCCCCCGCCGTGATGATGCCGGGGCAGTTCGGGCCGATGACCCGCGCGCCGCGCTCGCGCGCGCGCTCGACCGCGCGCACCATGTCGAGCGTCGGGACCCCCTCGGTGATGCAGACGACGAGCTTGATCCCGGCGTCCACGGCCTCGAGCAGCGCCGAGAGGGCGAACGGCGCGGGCACGTAGAGCATGCTTGCGGAGGCCCCCGTTCGCTCGACGGCCTCCCGGACCGTGTCGAACACGGGGATCGAAGCGACCCGGGTGCCGCCCTTCTTCGGGGTCACCCCGGCCACCAGGCGTGTGCCGTATTCGAGGCACTGCTGGGCATGGAAACTTCCGGCCTTGCCGGTGATGCCCTGGCAGAGGACCTTCGTGTCCTTATCGACGAGTATCGGCATGCGTCCTCCGGTATGCGGCCGCCTCGCGGACGGCGGCCTCGGCGGCCTCCTGGATCGTGCGGCAGGCGTGGATCCGCAGGCCCGACCCGGCCAGGAGCGCGCGGCCCTCCTCCACGTGCGTGCCTTCCAGGCGGACCACCAGCGGCAACTCCAGCCCGAGCTCGCGGGACGCCTGGATGACTCCCTCGGCGATCACGTCGCATTTCATGATGCCGCCAAAGATGTTCACCAGGATCGCCGCGACGCGTTCGTCCTGCAGGATGATCTTGAACCCTTCGCGGACCTGATCAGCCGTCGCGCCACCGCCGACGTCGAGAAAGTTCGCCGGCTCGCCCCCGGCCAGTTTGATCATGTCCATCGTTGCCATCGCCAGGCCCGCGCCGTTGACAAGGCATCCGACGTTGCCGTCCATCGAAACGTAGCTCAAACCGAACTCCTTGGCCCGGTGTTCGCGCGCGTCCTCCTCGTCCGGATCTTTCGCCGCGCGGATGTCCTCGTGGCGGAAAAGCGCGTTCTCGTCGAAGACGATCTTGGCGTCCAGGGCCAGCACGCTCCCTTCCGGAACGCGCGCCAGGGGGTTGATCTCGACGATCGTCGCGTCCTTCTCGAGGAAGAAGCGGGCCAGCTTCAGCGCGAACGCGGCGATCTGTCCGGCCAGACCCGGCTCCGGGAAGACCTTGGCCAACCCCGCGCGCAGCGTCTCCTCGGGCGGGGGGCCGCCGGGAAGGAAATGGAATTTGAGGATGGCGGCGGGGTTCCGGTGGGCGACCTCTTCGATCTCGACGCCTCCTTCCCTGGAAACAAGGATGACCGGGCGCCCCGCCTGGCGGTCGATCGTGATGGCGAGGTAGTACTCTTCCTGGATCGGGATATCCTCGGTGACCAGCAGAGAACGGACGATCTTGCTCTGGCCGGCTGACTGGGTGGTGGAAAAGGGTTTCCCGAGAAATTCCCGGCTCATGGCTTCGGCTTCGGCAGCGGTCTTCACGCGGCGCACGCCGCCGGCCTTGCCTCGCCCGCCCATCTGGACCTGGACCTTCGCGATGCAGGCCGGGTTGGCCAGACGGCCGAAAGCGGACGCGGCCTCTTCCGGGGTCCGGACGACCGTCCCCTTGGAGAACGGTACCGCGTAAGCGCTCAAAAACTCGCGGGCCTGGTATTCCTGGACCTTCATGCGGACGCGCCCGCCGGCTGGCCCAGGCGGTCGATCTCGTCGATCCCCTGCCGGACCTTCTTGGCCGAGAGCTCGAGCCCCTGCTTTTCCTCCGCGCTAAGCGGGATCTCGACGACCTGCCGCACACCGGACCGGCCCAGGAGGGCGGGCACCCCGAAATACAGATCGCGCAGGCCATACTCGCCGCGCAGGTACGCACAGACGGGCAGAGGCTTGCCCTCGTCCTTCAGGATCGCGCGGACCATCTCGCAGACGGAGCTGGCCGGCGCGTAGAAAGCGCTCCCCGTTTTGAGGAGCGCCACGATCTCGGCGCCGCCGTCGCGGGTGCGCTGTTCGATCGCGGCCAGTTCCCGCGGCGGGATGAGGTCCTGGACCGGTTTTCCGGAGACCTTCGAGTGGCTGGAGACCGGCACCATCAGGTCGCCGTGACCGCCGAGCACGATGGCTTCCACGTCGCGGGGCACGGCCTGGGTACGCTCGGCCAGGAAATAGCGCATCCGGGCGGTGTCAAGGATGCCGGCCATCCCGAAAACGCGTTCGGGCGGGAAGCCCAGCGTCTTGCGGGCCAGATGGGTCATCACGTCCAGCGGGTTGGTGACGATGATCACCTTCGATTCGGGCGCCTGCGCGCGGACATTCGCGCAGACCTCCCGGATGATCTTGGCGTTGAGGCCCAGGAGGTCCTCGCGGCTCATGCCGGGCTTGCGCGGCAGTCCGGCCGTCACGACGACGATCTCGGCGCCGGCGATATCGCAGTAATCGTTAGTGCCAACGATCCGGCGGTCGTGGCCTTCCACGGGCGCGGCTTCCATGAGGTCCAGGGCCTTGCCCTGCGGCATTCCCTCGACCACGTCGAACAGCACGACATCGGCGATCCCCTTCTCGAGGATCCTCTGCGCCGCGGTGGCGCCGACCTGGCCGGCGCCGATCACGGCCACGAACGGCTTACGGATGTTCATTTGCGCTCACGGTCTCCGTTAGGCGGGCAATGCTTTGGTCAGGGCCTCGCTCACCCGCTTCGAGTCCGCGCTGCCCTGGAGCTTTTCATTCAGGTACTTCATCATGCGCCCGAAATCCTTCTTCGAGGAAGCGCCCTGCGCCTGGACCTCGCGGGCCACCAGGCTCTGCAGCTCGGCATCCGAAAGCTGCTGGGGCAGATAGCCTTCGAGCACGCGCACCTCGGCGAGCTCTTTTTCGGCGAGTTCCGGCCGGGCGTTCTGGGTGAACTGCGCGATCGATTCGCGGCGCTGCTTGATCTGTTTCTGGATCACCTGCAGGATCTCGGCGTCGGAAAGTCCCTCGGACTTCTTCTCGATCGCCCCGTACTTGACGGCCGATTTGAGGAAACGCAGCGTCGAGACGCGGTTCTCGTCCCGGGCCGTCATCGCCTGCTTCAGGTCCTGGTCGATCCTCTGGGTCAAAGACATGGAGCCTCCTAAAAAGAAAGGGGAGCCGGCGTGCTCCGTGCTGGCTCCCCTTTCGGACGAACGCTTCGAAGCGCGACTACCCTCTTACTGCTGGGTCTCCTCTTCGGCCGCCTTGACGGGGATCTGGGCGGTCTCCGAAGCGGTCTGCCCGACCGTTTCGGCCGTGCCGATCACGGGGTCGACCACGAGATTGCCGGTCTTGGCCAGATCGCCAGTCAGGACCGCTGCGGTATTCTCGCCGGTCTTGGCGACGACCTTCTCGCCGGTGTTGTTCAGGGTATTGGCCGTCATTCCGGCCGTTTCCTTGACCGCCTTGCCGGGGTAGTTGAAAAGCCTCTTGAAGAAACCGGTGAAACTGTTCTCAGTCTGGGACTCCGCCAGCGCGGCGGGAGCCGACGCCCCGATCAGAAGAACGGTGATGACGAACGCGCAAAAACCTTTAGAGCGTTGAGACATGAACAGCCCTCCCTTTTGTTGGGTGTATTATAGGGAAAGCCGTTCGGACAAGTCAAGGGGTGATACGGCGGGGTCAGACTTCCGGCGCCAGCAGCGCGTAATCGGCGTTCCGTGAGGGGTCGGCGTTGGTCACGAGCACCCAGATCTTCTCCAGGTCCGCTTCCCGAAGCCCGTTCTCGCGCAGCGTGCGGGCCAGATCGAGCGAGCGTTCCTGGCCGGGTCGGATCCTGGGCAGGCTCTTGACGATCCGGGAATCTCCCTTCGAGACGACCACGAACTGCACGCTCAAACCCTCCCCCGCGGCGCCTTCATGCCTCACGTTCAGGCCAGCGGGCAGCGCGCCGCCCTCGAACGCGATCTCGTAGAAATCGGTGGCCCAGCCCGAAACGTCGCTGCGCGGAGTGCCGTCACCCGCCGCGGGCGGCCCGTCCAGGACCGCCCGGAAGCCTTCCCAGCGCCCGATCCAATCCGTCCGGCACGCGCGCCCCAACTCGCGCCGGCCTTCCCGGCCGTCCACGAGTTCGAGACCGCCGTCGGGCGCGAAGGCCAGGCGCGTGCGCGCGACTTCCAGCAGAAAAGCGGCGTCGGTCTTCAGGCCGAAATCCTTCAGCAGGATGGCCAGCGCGAAGCGCTGCAAAAGCTCCTCGAACGGGACCCCGGTCACCTCCTCGAGCAGGACCCGGAACCGGGTGGGTTCGCGGGAGCTCTTCCGCAGACGGCGGCTCAAGTCCTCGATCCGTTCCATCCCGAAGCGATCGTGCACGAACCGCCAGAAAAGGGCGTTCTCATAGCGCAGTTCGGTGAACGCCTGGTCCGGATAGCGCATGAAATAATTGGAACCGCCGCGCGAGAAACGGACCTTGTCCGGCAGGGTCTGTTTGAACCCCTGCGAGAAAAAATCGTGCCGGGCGCCCGCGAAGGTCTCGAAGTAACGCGCCAGGCCCTCGATGTACCAGTCGATCCGGCGGGCTCCGTCGTCACCGGCCGGGCCGTCGCGGCCTTCCTTATCGAGGTTCTTGTTGTAATAGAAAAGGACCGCGTGGAGCATCTCGTGCATCAGCGTCCCGCGCAGGTCGACCTCGACGTTCCGCGGGCCCAGCGAGGAAGGATTGAGCTTCTCCCAGTTGTTGATGAAGTTCTTGTAGTTGGCCGGCAGGAGGATCACCGCGTCGAACGCCGTCGGCGAGCGCTGACGGGTGTCGAAGCACGGCGCGTCCCGGAACGTCAGGCCCGCGTACGCGCTCCCCTTGAACGGTTCGTCATCGGCCGGATCGCCCAGATACACGTCGATCGTCCGGTCGGGGTCATACGCGTAGCTCTCATCGGCTGCGGCGAACGTGTAACCGGGCGTCGAGAAACCGCTGAATTCGGTGATGGTCTGATAAGCCTGGACGGCCGCGTCGAGCACGCGCCGGGCCATGGAAGCATCTTCGCCGTAGCGATGCAGCGTCTCGTCCGAATAATGCACCCGGATCGTGACGCCGTCCCCAAAGCGGTATTCCAGCGATTTTGTAGGCGCGGGGGACGCCGGGGCGGCGGGTTCGGCGGCGGCGCGTGCCGGCGGGACCGGGAGCGTCGCCAGAAGAAGAGCCGCGGAGAAGATCATGAGGGAACGTATCAGGCGCATGAGAACCCTTGTCAGCAACCCGGCCGCCATGAGAGCGATCCGCCGCTCCGTTAGGCCCGTGGCTTTGCGCTTCGCCTTCGCGCGCGAAGCTCCACGCCTTTTTAGAGGCTCGTGGAAGTCCTGCCGTTTCCGGCAGTTTGCCCTTTAACAAACGTAATTGATTCTAATCAATTACATACGAACTTATTAAATAGCTAAAAGAAGTTTACAGTACGATAAGGCCGTTTTCAAGGGGCTTTTAGCGAATCTGGACGGAGGGGTCTAGGAGCTTGTCCTGGGGGTTCAGCGCGAAACGCCGGAAACGGATCTCGAAGTGCAGGTGCGGGATGATCCGGGGGTCGTCGGCATTGCCGGTCTTTCCCGAAAGACCCACGAGCTGCCCCCGGCGGACCCAGTCCCCCCGGCGGACCCGCGAACTCGAGAGATGGGCATAACGGGTCACCAGTCCGTCGGGATGGAGGATCTCGATCCACAACCCGTACCCGTTCTCATCGAGAGAGGAGATCGTCACCCGGCCGCTTTTGGCGGCGAGGACCGCGGTCCCCGGGACAGCGGTCAGATCGAGACCCTTGTGGCGGCGGCCACCGCTGCGCGAGGCGCTGAAATAGCCTTTGCCGATCCGGTCATGGCGCAGGCGGAGCGTTCCGGACAGAAGCGGGATCGGCGAGGCGTAGTAGGGCTCCGCCGCCTCCAGGCGCTGACGCTGGACCTCGTAAACCGCCGGAAGCGAGACCAGACAGCCGATCCCCGCCAGCGCCGAGATAAGCGCCAGGCAGACCGCCAACGGCACGGCTTTAGAAGAGACCGAGAGCGGCGCGGGCGGCCGCGACGAGAACGACCCCGAGAACGATGCCGAGGAGGGTATAACGATTCGGATTGATCTTGAACGGGAGAAAATCCATGGGCCGATTTTAACGGCCCGGAGCCGAAATGGCAAGCAAAAAACGGCAAAAAAGGCGCCCCCCGAACCTTTAGGGCCCGGGGGGCGGTTGTCGACTTATTTCAAATGGATCATCTTGGCGCCTACTACAACCGTCAAGATGACGATCACCGCCAAATGAGGCGCTAATTGAGCCGTGAACGTCAGGCCCAAAATCACGCCGATCAAAAGGCCAGTCAGCAAGTCGTGTCTGACCATGGGAATCACCTCCCCATCGAAGTGTGCAACACTTTGGAACCGCTAGGAATAGGCATCACCCCTTTCCTATTTCGCATCATCTAAAGTATACCGTTTTTAACAGTTTTTACCAAGACCGTGCTTAATTATGATTAAATTATAAGCTTATGAAAATAAATGGGTTATAAAATATGGTCCAGGATCCAGCGCCCAACCTCGAAATAGATCTCTTCGCGGGAGGTTTCGTTGAAGATCTCGTGGTAAAGCCCCTCGTAGATTCGGAGCGTCTTGTCAGCCGAGCCGAGGCGGTCATAGAAGACCTGGGTGGCCGGGCGGGAGACGATCGCGTCATCCCCCGCCTGCAGGACGAGGACCGGGGACTGGATCCGCTCGGCGATCCGGTGCCGGCCGGCGATCGCGCGCTCAAGCTCTCGGTACAGGCGGGCGCTGATCCGATGGGGGATGAGCGTGTCTTTCGCGTACACTTCCAGGATCGCGGGGTCGTGCGTCAGCCGCGACGCCTCGACGCGGGTCGGCTGGGTCAGATCGGGGACCACGTAGGATGCCGCCAGACCGAACCAGCACCGCCAGAACGGCACCCGCACTCCGATCCCGAAGATCGGCGAAGAAAGGATCAGGCCGCGGACCGGTCCCGCGGCGCGTTGGTACGCCAGATAGGAAGAGACCAGGAGCCCGCCGAAGCTGTGACCCACGAGGAAGACCGGCAGGTCCGCGCCCTGGCGCGCAGCGTGAGCGTGCAGCGCCGCCAGGTCACGATGGAAATCCGTGAACCTCTTCACACACGCGCGGCGGCCGCCGCTTTTGCCGAAACCGCGCAGATCGGGGACGACGACGCGGCATCCGAGGGCGGCCAGGTATTCGGCGATCGGTCTGTAGCGTCCCCCGTGCTCCCCCATCCCGTGCACGATCAGGACAAGCGCCTGGGCCGGCGGACCGGCCGGCGGGGCCGGCTCGAAGCGACGGTAAAAGAGCGGCGTCGCGTCGAACGAAAGAAAACGGTGCTCCGACTCCATCGACCGCAACTCCTTCCGGGGCGTTCAGACGCCTTCGTACAAGCGCAGGAGGTCCTCTTTGTAGCGGCGCAGCACCACATCGCGCTTGACTTTGAGCGTGGGGGTCAGTTCTCCGGCTTCCTGGGAGAAATCCCTCTCGGCGAGATGGAAATACTTGATCCGTTCGTAATTGGCCAGGTCCTGGGAAAGCGCCTCGATCCGCGCCGCCAGAAAATCGCGCACTTTGGCGTTGCGCAGGAGGTCCGCGTAGGAGGTGAACGCGATCTTCTCCGATGCGGCGTGCTCGAGGAGCTTCTGGCGGTCCGGGACGATGAGCGCGGTGATGAACTTGCGTCCTTCTCCGAAGAGCACGCACCGCAGGACATGCGGATCGGCCTCCACCAGCTCCTCGACCGCCCGGGTGGAGATCTTCTTGCCCCCCGAGGTAACGATCAGCTCTTTCTTGCGCCCGGTGATGGTCAGGAAACCCTCGCGATCGATCGTGCCGAGATCCCCGGTATGGAACCAGCCGTCGCGCAGGACTTCGGCGGTCTCCGCCGGTTTGTTGTGGTAACCCTTCATCACGCAGGGTCCGGCCGTCAGGATCTCGCCGTCCTCGGCGATGCGCACCGAGACCGTCTCGAGCGGCACGCCGACGGAACCGAATTTCCAGCGGCCCTCGCGGTTCACGCTGATCACCGGCGACGTCTCGGTCAAACCGTACCCTTCGTAGACCATGACTCCCAGGTCCGCGAAAAACTCCGCCAGCTCCTTCGCCAGAGCCGCCCCGCCCGAGACGCAAAAACGGACGCGGCCGCCGAGGCGCGCGCGGAACTTGGAATAGACGAGGCGGTCGGCCAGAGCGCGCTGGAGGGCGCCGGTCTTCCCGCCCAACCGCCGCTTCTCCCCCAGCTCCTTGGCCCAGAAAAAGATGCCCTTGCGGAACGGCCCGGCCGAACGCACCGCCTCGAGCACGCGATCCCGTATCTTCTCGAAGAAGCGCGGCACGCCGAGGATGAACGTCGGGCGGACTTCGAGGAGGTTCTTCGGGACGGTGTCCAGGTTCTCGGCGTAGGCGATCGTCGCGCCGATGTGGACCATCAGGTAATGGCCGGCCATCCGCTCGAAGACATGGCAGAGCGGCAGGAACGACAGGTGGACGTCGGCCGGGCCCATCTTCAGGGTCTCCCGGGCGGCGACCACGTTCTGGATGAAATTCGAATGGGTCAGTTCGACCCCTTTGGGCGGACCGGTGGTGCCGGACGTGTAGATCAGGCTGGCGATCGCGTCCGGCGGCACGGCGGCGGCAAGGCGCTCGAGCCGCTCCGGATCCCCCTCGCGCCGGAGCGCCTGGCCGACCGGCACGATCGGAACGGGGCAGTCCGCCTGCAGGGCCTGGACTTCCGGATCGAAGACCAGCGCGGCAACGCAACCCGCCGCCGGGGAACGTCCGCCTTCGCAGGCGCGCGTGAACTTCTCGAGTTGGGCCTTGGTGGAAACGGCGATCGCCCGCGCGGCCGAATCCTCGAGGATGTAGCGCACCTCGCCGGCGGTCAGCGTCGCGTAAATGGGCACCGTGGCCACTCCGAGGCATTGCGCGGCCAGGTCCGTGAAGGCCCATTCGAAGCGGTTCTCCGAGAGGATCGCCAGACGGTCGCCGGCCACGAGCCCCTTCTCGGAGAGAACGGCCGCCAGGGAGGCGATCTGCCGCACGGCATCCTTCCAGACCAGCGGGACGTAGCGCCCGTCGATCTTCCGCAGGAACGCCGGCTTGTCCGGATAGTTCCGGGCGGTCTCCAGGAAAAGAAAGCCCAGGTTCTTCGGGGTCGCGATCGCCATCGTCAGGTATTCTGCTGTGCGACCAGCAATTTGATCTTCGGCAGCATCTTCTGCGCCTCCTCCTCGCCGCGGCGGATGAACTCGCGCGGTTTGTAGAACTCCACCCAGCTCGCCGTCGAGATCACGGGCCGCAGCAGCACGTCCGCGGCCTCGCCCTCCATCTCGGCGATCTCGGACTCCATCGTCTGGATCGTGTTCATCAGGATGTCGAACAGGTTCGGCGACAGGCGGCGTTTGAACGCCTTCCGCATCCGGTAGAGCCCGCGCCACACGACGTGGCGCTGGCGCATCGCGATCGCCTCTTTTTCGGCGGCCTCCTGCTCGATGATGCGCCGCTCGAGCGCGTCCTTCGAGGTCGGGAAAACGTTCACCGCGATCACCTTGTTGGCGCCGGCGCGGTTCAGCGCCCGGATGGGAAGCGGACTCAAGATACCGCCGTCCACGATCAGGTCGTTGCCGAGGAAGGTCGGCTTGAAGATCGCGGGGATCGCGATCGACGAGCGGACCGCATCGGAAATGAAGCCCGTCTCGAGCGTGACGGCCTGCCGGGATGAGAGGTTGGCGCCGATGATCTTGAGCGGGATGCGGCAGTCGTCGAAGGTCTTGTTGCCCAGGTGCTTCCGGAAGTGGCGCATCACCGCGCGGCCGTCCAGGAGCCCCCGCACCGGCACGAAGCTCGGATCCAGAAGACGCAGGAGCCCGAACCGGCTGTTGATCTCCAGCGACGCGGCCTCGATCTCGGCGGCGGTCTTACCGATCGCGTAAAGGGAACCGATCAGCGATCCGATGCTCGAGCCCGAGACGAGGTCGATGGGGATCCGCTCGCGCTCGAAGATCTTCAGCACCCCGACGTGCGCCAGGCCCAGCGCCGCGCCGCTGCCGAGCGCCAGTCCGACAAGGTTGTTCGACAGGCGCCGCGCGATATGCCGGATCGTCCGCGAGTACTCGGCGTCGGGCTCGTCCACGACGTAGGGCATCGCCTGCCCGCTCGGGTGCTCCAGCAGGGCGGGCACCGAAGGGATCGAATAACAGGCCTTCTCCCCGAAAAGGTCCTTCTTCACGGTCGAGGTCGTACGGAGGCCGTAAAAGACCTCGTTGATCACGATCGAGACCTTTTCGTCCCCGACGCCGAGGTCTTTCTGTACGTCGGCGACGACGTCGCGGGTCTCGGTGATGTTGTTCACGTGGCTGTCGGTGATGAAGAAGATCGCGTCCGACTGCGAGAACGCCTTCATCACCAGCTCGTCGATACCGGGCGGCAGGTCGATCAGGATGAAACGGTACTCGATGGCCAGGTGGTTCAGCAGCGGGATGATGATCCCCGCGCCCGATCCGTCACGCTCACCGTGGGCGACGTTCAACACCTCGAAGCCGACCGGGTGCCGGACCAGGAAATCGGCCAGCGCTTCGGTTGGGCGGCTCTCGATGTCCTGGAACTGGGTCAGCGGCACCTTCTGCGCGATATGCAGCTGCGAGGCGATCTCGGACCCCGAGGGGCTCATGTCCAGGAGGATCGTCTTCTGCTGAGTCTCCAGGAGCAGGCTCGCGGCCAGGTTGATCGCGAACGCCGTACGGCCGATCTGCCGGTCGGGGCTGTAGACCGAGAGGATGTCGCTGCGAAGCATCGTGCGAGAACGGGGATCGCCCCCCTTGAGGCGCGCCGAGAGGCGGCGCGAGAGCTCGAGCGAGACCGTCGCATTGTGCTCGATGGTCTTCTTGAAATCCTCCTTGCGCAGGACGAGCGTCAGGCAATCGGAAAGCGCGCGGACCGACGCCGAATGCGGCATGTTGGTCAGGAGCGACATCTCGCCGAAATGGTCGCCGCGGCGCAGGTACGCGAGGACCTTCTTCTTCTCCAGCGCGGAAACGTACGCCTCGAAGCGGCCCGAGACCACGACATAGAACGCGTCGCCCTCGCCGCCTTCGTGGTAGACGGTCTCCCCTTTCTTGTACTCGGTAAGCCGCATCAGCTGCCCGATCGACTGGAGCTCCCAGTGGCTCAATCGTGTGAACAGCGGACATTGCGCCAGGAGGCTCGGTTTGTCGATCTTCTGCAGCCGGGGATTGGTCTCGGGGGTCGCGGAAGGATCCATCAGTCGGTGGATAAGCGCCGGTCGATGAACTCCCGGAGAGCCGCTTCGTCCTTGGGCTGAATGTCACTGAAGAAGATCGCGACCCGCACCTTGCCGCCGGGGATGCCGTCACGTTCCTTGCGGACGATGACCCCCTTGGCGGAGACCCGGCGCGGGCGGCCGGAAGGCCCCGCGGCCGGAAGCGTCAGCGCGATGGAAAGCTGGGTCATCATCGGGATATCGCGGTCCAGCTCGCACATCGCGCCGTGATAACCGATGTTCACGGTGCGGGCCTCGATCTCGTACCCGCGCTGGCCGATCGTGAACGGCAGGGATTCCTCCACGCGAAGCGAGCGGCGGCGTTCGCGGATGGGCTCGGGGATCTCCATGAGGCTAGCCCGGAGGCCAGGCCATGCGACGGCCGCCCAGAAGGTGCAGGTGCAGATGGTCCACGGTCTGGCCGCCGTCGGCGCGGCTGTTCACGACCAGGCGGAATCCCGAATCGGCGATCCCCATCTCTCCGGCGAGGCGGTTGGCCGCCGTCACGAGCTCTCCGACGAGGGCCGCGTTCCGGGGGTCGACCGCGTGAACGCCCGGGATGTGCTCGGTCGGGACCAGGAGCAGATGGACGGGGGCCTGCGGATGGATGTCTTTGAAGGCGACGATGCGGGGAGATTCGAAGACGATCTGGCCCGGGATCCGGCGATCGACGATCTTGCAGAAGAGGCAGTCGCCGTCGCTCATCGGGATCGGCGGCCGCGGTTCAGGCGGTCTTCTCTTCCGCAGGCTTCTCGGCGGCCGCGGCGGCGGCCTCTTGGGCCTTCTTCACCTTCTCCGCCTCCTGCTTGGCCCACAACTGGAAGCATTGCTTGTTGGCGAAATATTTACCGTCGCGGTAATACCAGTCCTTGCGGCGGATGCGCTTGTTCGACTGGAGACAATTCGTGGGCCGTGACTTCTTTTTCTTGACCTTCCCGGTCCCCGTCTCGGGGGCCGCGGCGGCCGGCTTGGGACTTGCGGCTGCTTCTGCCATAACGTTCATCACTCCGTTTTTTTGTTCGTGCTTCCGGTGACCCGAGGGTCCTTGGCGCGGACATCGTCGTCCTGCAGCTGGTAACCGGAGGCATCATCGAAGAGTCTTTGGAAGAAGACTTCGTCCACGAAGTCTTCCAGGGTGTCCGTTTCGGTCTTGGACAGGATACCTTCCTGCACCATATTAAACACTATATGGCCGAAATCAAGACTATTTTTGACACCCCAATGCTCGAAAACCGTGCGGCTCATGGGGCCGAACTGCTCCTCCGCTTCGGTCTGGATGCAGCCCAAAAGTTCGGGCCCCGTGATATGGCGCGGTTCTTTCAGGTGCTCGATCGCGCGGGAGAGTGCCGCCATGACGAAGAGATAGACTTCCTCGCGGTAACGCCGGTCGCGCGTCAGGACCCGCGAAAGGCGCAGCAGGAAATCGTCGTACTCGTTCGTCTCGTTATCCGATCCCAACGGCATAAACGTACTCCAGAATACGGTTCAAGTCCACGGGGTTAACGTCCGTAAAACGGACGGCCGCTTCGTGCGCGGCGTGTCCGGCGGCCTGTCGGAACCAGACGACCTCTCCGGTCGCCCGGACCGGCTCCGATAAGTTCGGGATCTGGAGCTCCAGCTCCACGATCTCCCCCGCCCGCAGAGGGTCCCGAACCACGAAACTCACTCCCCCGCCGCTCAAGTTCCGGACGAGCGTCGGCCGGGCTTTCCGGGATTTATGACGGGAAGCGTACCGGTAGACCAGGCCGATCGGAGCGTGCAGGCGGATGAACTTGCGGTGTTCCTTCACGAGGCGCGGCTCCCCGGAGCGGCGTGTGTCAGCCCGCGCAGGCGCGGCCCGCGCTCTTGAGCCACTCCTTGTAAACGTATTCGAGGACGCGGGCGCGGTCGTGATGGCTGATCTTGGTCAGCTTGACCCCCGCGTCGAGACCGTCGGCCCAGGCGACCTTGCCGGTCGCGAAAACCGGCAGGTTGTCCCCCGGCACGTTCATGCAGATCTCGACGGGCGTGCCGACCGGCAGGTTCTGCTTCACGCCGAAGCGAACTCCCTCGCGGCTCAAGTCCTTGGCCAGGGCTTTGCCGAAGATCGGGTTCAGGGTCAGGGTACGGAATTCGACGTCCAGGGGGGTGTTGAACCGGAGAAATTTGCGTCGTTCGGACATCTTCTCCTCGCGCGCCGAAGCGCTCCGTTGCTGGCCCTCACGGACCGACCGTGTCTGGTGCGGACGCATGGGGACCCGTCAGTCGCTCTTGAAGTAGCGGATCAGATCGCTCTTCAAGAACCGGTAATTGTCGCCCACTTTGCGGCCGGGGATCTTTTTGGACCGCACGAGCTTGTAGAGGGTCTGGCGGCTGATGCTCAAAAACTCGCAGGCACCCTCGGTGGTCAGCGCCTTATCCGTCCCCTCGATCTCCGACCATAGCTCCCTTGCCATCCGCTCGCTCCTCGGTTGTGCTTCCAAAAGCGTCAAAAGGACACTCATTACATCAAATCCGTCAAAACCTGTCAAGAAAAGATTAAAAAGGTTAATGAGCGTTAACGTTTTTGACAGGCTTTAACAGCTCAAGGGACAAAAAAAGCGGAGACCGAAAGATCGCGGTCTCCGGAAAAAGTCAGCTCGTCAGAACACGTACTCGGGCTCGAGGATCGGCTTGTAATCCTCGGGAAGCGGGAACGGGAAAGTGGCCAGCTCGAAGATGCCGGCTCCGGTCCGTACGATCGTCATGCCGGCACCTTTGGCCAGACCGAGCGTCACGCCCGCGAACGCGTTGTCCTCGACCGAAGTCGAATAGATGTTCTTCGGCAGCTCCACCCAACCGGTCAGCGTGTTGGCGACGCCGCGGCCGAGCTTCGTGAAAGCATCCTGGGCATAACAGGCGGTGGAGAAACTGAGCGCGGACACGACGATCCCGAGCACCAGAGCTCCCCGGACCCACCTTTTGGCCATCGATCGTCTCCCTGCGAGAAATGCTGAAGAATGATAAAAAATGATAAAACTTTTAACTTGGATGTATCCTAAACAAAAGCCTCCCCCCTGTCAACTGTTATTTTGGCGTATCCCAACTCTATCCAAAATAGACCTTTACACCGTTCTCGACCCTCTGCTAGAATTGCCATACCCCTATGTACGAGGCCTTCTACACACTCAAACAGAAGCCCTTCGCCATCACGAGTAACCCCTCGTTCCTGTACCTCAGCCCCAAGCACCGCGAAGCGCTTTCCCATCTGGCCTACGGCATCCGCGAACGGGTCGGTTTCATCCAGATCACCGGCGAGGTCGGCACCGGCAAGACCACGGTGTGCCGGGCGCTCCTCAACGAACTCGACGACAGGACCAAGACCGCGTTCATCTTCAACTCCAATCTTTCGGAATTGCAGCTGATGCGAACGATCATGGAGGACCTGGGGATGGACGTCGCCCGCAAGGGCAAGGGGGAGCTCTTCGCGGAGCTCAACCGTTTCCTGATCGAGCAGCTGACACTCGGGAACAACGTCGTCGTCATCATCGACGAGGCGCAGAACCTCAACCGGAGGCTTCTGGAGCAGGTCCGGATGCTCTCGAACCTCGAGGCCGAGAACCAGAAACTCCTGCAGATCGTTCTCGTCGGCCAGCCCGAACTGCGCGAAAAACTAAAGGACCCCTCGCTGCGCCAGCTCCGGCAGCGGATCTCGGTCCGCTACCACATCGGCCCGCTCGACCGCGACGACGCGCGCCAGTACGTGGCGCACCGCCTGAACCTGGCCGGCGCCAACGGCGGCGGGCCCGCTTTCGACGATGAGGCCCTTCACGAGATCTACCGGTACTCGGGGGGCATCCCCCGTCTGATCAACATCGCATGTGACAAAGCGCTTCTGCTTGGATTCGTGCGGGACACCCGCGCCATCAGCGGCGAAATCGTGCGCCACGCCATCACAGAAATAGAGGGAGGGCCTTGACCGAATGAGCGCCATTCATGACGCGTTGAAGAAAGCCCAGCGCAGTTCGGCGGACCCGTCCGCGCCCACGGCGCCGTTCCGCCGCAATCTGGAAGTTCGGCTCGAGCGCAAGAAAGAGGGGCCGAATTGGGGCCCGCTGTTCGTGGTGCTGGTCCTGCTCCTGATCACCGGCCCGATCCTGGCGCCGGTCCTGTCGGTCCCCTTCCGCCGCTTGAGCACACAGATCTCGACCCGCGAGATCGCCCTGGGCCGTCCCGTGCCGATGGAAGCGCCCGTGCAGATCGCTTCGCTCCCGGCGGACCCGGGCGAGAACGTGACCAGCCGCGGGCAGTTCGCGATCGAAGAAATCCCGGTCGCGGTGATGAGCGCTGCGCCGGTCCTGGCCGGACGCCCCCAGATCGACCTCACCGGCGTCATGTTCACGAGTCCCGAGGAAGCCTACTGCATCCTGAACGGCGAGGTCCTCCAGACCGGCCAGTCGGTGCAGGGGGTACGGGTCGTGGAGATCACTTCGAAGCGGGTCACGCTGGAGTTCCAGGGCGAGACGATCACGCTCCCTGTCCCCGGCGCCTGAACGGTTAACGGACAGCTCCGCCTGGGTGATTAGTAACTGGTAATTGGTAATTAACAGCAAGAACCCCCCGGTTTTAAAACCGGGGGGTTCTTTTATTTACCAGTTACCAATTACCGTCGCCGCTCTATCGGAGGTTTTACCCCTTCCGCTTCTGCAGCGCCGCCGTGAGGATTTCGGAGGGGACGTTCCCGACGATTCGGACCTTGCCGATCCGGACCGGGAGGACGAACCGGTTCACCCCCGCCTCCGCCTTCTTGTCGTAGCCGACCGCTTTCAGGATGGTCTCCAGCGGAAGGCCCCTGTAGAACATAGGAAGATTGAATTTGATCAGCGTCCGCTCGAGGCGGCCCGTGAGCGTGCGGTCCTTCAGGACCCCGAGACGCTCGGCGATATCGCAGGCGACGAGCATGCCGATGGCGACCGCCTCTCCGTGCGTGTACCGGCCCGTGAAACCAGACGCTGCCTCGATCGCGTGGCCCGCAGTATGCCCGAAGTTCAGCGCCATGCGGATGCCCTGGCGGTCGAATTCGTCGCGCTCCACGACCCGCGCCTTGATACGCGCGCAGCGGAAGATCACCTGCTCCAGCGTCTTGGGGCGGCGCGCGCCTTCGAGCCCCTCCCGTTCCAGCAGAGCGAAGAGCGCCGCGTCCTCGATCACGCCGTACTTCACCACCTCGGCAAAACCGTCGCTCCAGTGCCTGTCCGGCAGCGACTGGAGCGCCGAGGGATCGCTCAAGACCGCCGCGGGCTGATAAATGGTGCCTAGCAAATTCTTGCCTTCCGGCAGGTCGATGCCGGTCTTGCCGCCGATCGACGAATCCACCTGCGCGGTGAGGGTCGTGGGCAACTGTACGTACGGAACGCCGCGGCGATAGACGGACGCCGCAAAACCGGTCAGGTCCCCGATCACGCCCCCGCCGAGAGCGACGAGCGCCACCGACCGTCCGCCGCCGTCACGCGCGGCCACCGTGTGGATGAGCTTGGCGTAGACCGCGGAGGATTTGGCGGCTTCGGAGCTTTTGGCTGCGGGCGTGAGAAAAAGCGAGTGGTGGAAACCTTCGCGGGAGAGGGATTGCGAAAGCGGGGCATGGTAGCGTTCGGCGATCGCGCGCTGGCTCACGACGATCACGTGACGGCCGGTGGCCATGCCCGCGCGCTTGATCCATTTGCCGGCCTCGGCCAGCAGGCCGTGGCCGACCCGGATCTCGTAGGCGCGGCTCCCTAGACCGACGTGGACCGATCGCAAGAGACGCCCCCTTTTCTCCCGCCGGTCAGCCGACGGGACTTCCGGGGGGAAGTTCTTTGTCCGTCCCCAGGAGCGAGAATATCTCGCCGTCCTTCGCGGCCAGGAGCATGCCGCGGGACTCGACCCCGCGTATGACCGCCGGATCGAGGTTGTCGACGATGATGACGCTGCGGCCCACCAGCGCTTCGCGGGTGTAATGCTTCTTGATCCCCGCGACGATCTCCTTCGGCCCCGCGCCGGCATCGACGACCAGGCGCCAGATCCGGTCGGCGCCCGGGATCTCCTGAACGTCCAGGATGCGGGCGACTTTGAGCTCCGCGCGCTTGAAATCGGCGATCGTGAGGGCCATGCGGTCTACTTCTTCTCGCCCTTGGCGGCGGGAGCGGCTTTGGCTGCGGCGGCCGGCTTGGCGGCGGAAGCGCCGGCGGCGGGAGCACCGGCTCCGGCGTCGGCGGTGGCGGCGGCCTTCTCCTTCTTGACCTTCAGTTTCTGCATCTTGACCTTCGGAATACCGTAGACCGTCTTCTTCTCCTCGGTCCAAAGGTTCTTGTCCTTCAGGATCTTCAGGCGCTCGTAGCGCTTGAGCACCGAACGGTGTTTTTTACCCGCTCCGCCGCTGCGGAGACTCGAATGGATCGACATGTGAACTTGAACTCCCTTCTATGCTAGGTGGTCAACGTCTCCTCGGGAACCGGCCCTTGTACCGGGCCCCGAAAAGCTTCAGGTCTTTCTTGGCATCTTCCAGGCCGGAATACTGCCCCACGCAAACCTGGTAATAGTCGCCGCTCGGGATGATCATCGAGTAATAGCCGCTCCGGCGCAGGGCGGCGACCTCTTTCTCGGCGAGGTCCTTCTTCTTGTACGTAACAAGCTGGATCGTGTAAGGCTTCTTCGCGTCCCAGCCCGCCTCGACGGCGGCCTGCGCCGCCGCGGCGGGCACCGTCCGCGCGGGAGCCGCCGCGGACGCCGTGCGGGCCGCCTGCTGCGCCTGCGGGAACGGGGCTTCCGCCGCGACGCCGGAGACCGCGATCGCCTTGCCCCGCAAGACCCCCAGGAAAAAGACAAAACACCCGGCCAGGATCAGAACGATACCGGTGAGCACGATCTGCTCGACGGAAGTGGTCACGAGGATCGGCTTCTGGGAGCGCTGGATCGAAGGAAATCGCTCGGGCTTTTTCGGCTCGCCGACGAGACCCGCGAACAGCTCCTGCTGGGTCTCCTGCGGCTTGGTCTCTGCCATGGGGCCCGAGTATAGCATTTTGCCCCTCAAATATCAAAACGGCGGCCCGGGGGCCCCTAATGCCACCTCGCCCGGAAGAAAGGCCCCGTGGAACCGTAGACCGTCAATTGGCCCCGAACGAAGGTCAGGCGGACCCCCCGCCACCCCCCTGCGCGGCGGATCATCCGGGCCCGGAGTTCCTTGGGCAGATTCTCGAAATGCCTCTCGGGGACCAGAACAAGGAGATTCGCCTGGGCCACCCGGCCGTTCTCGAGACGCAGGCCCCCGACAAGGACCAGGTCGTCGGAATTGCAGCGTACCAGGTGCACGATCGCCCGCTCGTCGTTCAGCGACACGTACCCCTCGAGGCGGCGCACGTAGATCGGTTCGTCAAAAACGTTCTGAAAGACCCGCGTCAGGAACTTGGAGCGCCGGTAAAGGTCCTCCAAAAGGGCCAGATCGCGGATCCAGAAATGCAGGTGGGTGTTGCCGTCCTTGGAGAACGAAACATCGTCGAGCCGGAACCGGCCCGGGCCCGAAGCGGCCAGGGTCTTGCCTCCCCGGCTCTGCACGAGCCCCGCGCCGAAGCGCAGATCGGACAGGCGGCCGAGACGCGCGTCCAGGAGCTGGACCGGCAGTTTGAGCTGGCGGCTGGCGAGATCGGAAAAGAAAGAATCCAGCCAGAGCCCCCGGACACCCGCCCGGTAGGCCCAGACCGGCGGCGCCGCCAATACGGCGGCCAGGGCCAGCGCCAGGTAGAACGGGCGGCGGCGGGGCGGTCCCGCAAAACGCATCGGTTACTTCTTCCGGAGACCCGAGACCAGCTGCGACAAACCTTTGGGGCTGAGAGCGCAGGAGTAAGCGACCGTCGAGGACGTGCGATGCGCTTTGAGATAGCCGCCGCGGGTGAGGTCCTCGAGCGCGCGCCGCACCTCGCCGAGGGGCTCGTTCACCCAGGCGGCGACGCCCCGCGGAGTGTCGATACTGCCCTGATTCTCCGCGAAGAACGAGAGGATCTTGCGCTGGGTCTTGGAGCGGAGCGTCCCCGACAGGACCCGTTTAGCGGACATGGCGCAGGATCTTCCGAAAACCTTCACGGCGGACGGCGCGGATGAACACCTCGACCACCTTCGGATCGAACTGGGTCCCGCTGTTCTTGGAGATCTCCTCGACCGCCTCGTCGAGGGTGGCGCTGTCGCGGTAAGGACGGCCCATCACGATCGCTTCGAACGCGTTGATCACCGCGAGGATCCGCGCGCCGATCGGGATCTTCTCCCCTTTGAGGCCCTTGGGATAGCCGGTGCCGTCGAATTTCTCGCGCGAATAAAGGATGATCGGAACGACCGGCTTCAGGCTCTCGAACGACTGCACGATCTTGGCGCCCTTGATCGGGTGGTCCCGCAGCAGGCGGTATTCCTCCCCGGTCAGGCGGGTGGGCTTGCGCAGGATCTCGTCGGGGATGCCGATCTTCGCGGTGTCCTTGAGGAGCGTCGCGTAGTGCAGCGCCTGGGTCTCCTCCTCGCCGAGACGCAGCTCCTCGGCCATCCGGAGCGCGATCCACAGGAACGTCTCGGGTGAGACCACGTTGTTGACGCGGGTACCGAGGATCACCGCCAGCGATTGGATCGTGCCGAGCGTGACGCGCTTCTGCTCCTCGTACAGCTGGGCGTTCTTGATCGCGATCACGGCCTCCTCGGCGAGGGTGGTCAGGATCTCCTGGTCGAAATACGTGAACTCCTTGCCATCCTTCTTGTAAGAGACCGTGATCACCCCGATCACGTCCTCGTCGATGAGCGGGATGCAGATGAATTTCCGGCGCAGAATGTTGCGGGCGCTCTTGGCCACATGGCCCTCCAGGCGCGAACCGAAATGGATGCGCTCGTCCTTGCTGCGGTCCTTCGGGTAACCGACCAGCGCCTTGCAGACCAGCGTGTTGGGGCGGGACTTCGACCCGCGGGCGGCGGCGCGGACCGGGTGGCCGTTCGACGACCGCTCGACGGGCCGCTCGACCAGGTAGATCGCGCAACGATTCGCGCGCAGCACCTGCGCGGTCAGATGGGCCAGGCGGGAAATGAGCTCGTCGAGGTTCAGCGTCGAGTTGATGATGCGATGCACCGTGTGAACCGTCGAGAGCGCGATCGCGCGCGGGCGGATCGTCGCCGAAAGGCGCTTGAGCTCCTCGGAGCGTGAGCAGACCTCCACGACGAGGCCGACGTGACCGGCCAGCAGGTTCAGGATCGCGCGCGGTGTGTCGCGCCGGACCCCCGCCAGACCCAGATAACCGATCGTCCGGTCGCCCAAGAGCAGGGGCACGCAGAAATGGATCGTTCCGCCGCTCGACGAGAAAACGAATGGCCGGGTATCTTTGGCGCGGCGGCGGATCTCCGCGCCGACGACGCCGATCCATGGGAAACGCTTCGCGCGCGGGTCGTTCCAGATGTCATAAGACGCCGAAACGGCGCGGCGCAGCGTCGCGGTCCCGTCGACCAGACGGAACGAGACCCACCACACCGGATGGCCCACGAGGTCGTCGAACCAGGTGCGCAGACGCCGGGTGGCCTCGTGCCGGACCAGATGCTCGAAGAATTCCCGGTCGTTGACGAGGGTCGGCTTCAAGCGCTAGACCTTCTCGAACGGTTCGAAAAGCTTGCGATATTCGTCCTGCGCGTAACGGTCCGTCATGCCGGCGATGTAATCGCAGACGACGCGATGGACTCCCTCGGCCTTGAAGCGTTTCTGGCTCCCCGGGGGCAGCTGCTCGGGACGTTCCACGTAGGAACGGAAGAGCGCCCGGATGAAGCGCTGCGCCTTGTCGCTCATGCGCACCACGCGGTAATGGCGGTAGAGGCGGGTCTTGAGGAAGGTGCGCAGCTCCTGCCGGTCCGGCTCCAGCCCCGCGCCGAACGAGACCAGGAAACGGTCCAATTTCATCGCGTCGGCCGGCGCGCGCACGCCGGCGGCGGTGAAATTGCGCTGGCTCTGACGGATCAGGTCCGTGACCTGCAGGTTGATCAGCGCGCGGATGATCTGGTACCGGCGCACCTCGGGCTTGAGGGTCCGCCCGGCGCCGGAACGTTTCTTCGCCCATTTCCACAGCACGGTCTTCTCGAGTTCCCCCTCTTCGATCAGGCTCGACGCCAGGCCGTCGTCGAGATCGTGGTTGTCATAAGCGATCTCGTCGGCAAGGTCCACGACCTGCGCTTCGAGCGAAGGCGAGCGGAAAGGCTCGAAAGGGCCCATCCCCCACGCCGCCGCCTCGGCCAGGAGCTCCGGATGTTTGAAAAGGCCCGTCCGGGATTCGTACGTCAGGTTCAGACCCCGGAAACCGGGATAACGGTCCTCCAGGTGGTCGACGATGCGCAGGCTTTGCAGATTGTGATTGAACCCGCCGTGCTCGGCCATGAGCTCCCGCAATTCGTCCTCGCCCGCGTGGCCGAACGGCGTGTGCCCCAGGTCGTGAGCGAGCGTGAGGGTCTCGATCAGGTCCGCGTTCAGGCGCAGCACCCGGGCGATCACGCGGGCGATCGAGCTGGCTTCGAGGGAATGCGTCAGGCGCGTCCGGTAATAATCGCCCTCGTGGTTCACGAAGACCTGCGTTTTGTATTCCAGCCGGCGGAACGCGGTGCAATGGACGATGCGCTCGCGGTCCCTCTGGAAAGCGGTGCGGTAGGGGTGTTCGGTTTCGGGATGGAGACGGCCGCGGCTCTGGGAACTCTTGTTCGCGTAGGACGCCAGCGTTCGGGCTTCCTCGTTCTCGAGGCGGCTCCGGACGGGATCGCGCAGCGCGGCGGCCGTCACCGGCATCCGAGGAGCTTTCCGTGAAGAGACGGTCCCGGCGGGGGCATCAGGGGACGGGGCGTTCGGCCTCTTCGGGCCGCCCGGATGCGGCGTGGATGAGCGGCGGTTTGCCGTAAACGTCCATCAGCATGTTGAGGCGTGACAGACCGAGCGTGAGGACCTTCCGTTCCTTGGCGACGAGTTTCGCGTTGTCGTCCAGGCCGCCGAGCGCGATCAGGACCTTCGTCTGCGAAGCGGCCCCCGATTTGGGCGCACCCTCCACGAGATCGAGCACTTCCCGTTCGGTCGCGCGCTCCTGGGTGATCTTGCAGACCCAGCAGCGGCCGTGGCCGCGGGCGATGAGCTGGCGCGAAGCGCCGCCGGGGGTCTGGCGCGAACGGCCCTCCAGGATCTCCGTGAAATGAGGCAGCTGCCGCCGCTTCTCGCCCAGCTCGACAATCTCGTTGCGGAATTCCCCGAAAAGACGGACGATCCGGTCGCCCACATCCATGCGCCCGAGCTCCTCGAATTCCCCGATCATCTGGTCGATGCGCTGCAGGAACCCGTCGATCTTACCCGAAGGGCCCAAGAGCGACAGCTCCTTCTTCTCGTAGACCTCCCGGAGCCAGAATTTGAAGATCTTGTTGTGAAAGCGGTAAAAGACCCCTGTTTTCAGGATCAGCTCGTGCTCCATCAGCTCGCGGATCTGATCGGAGGTCTCTCTCTGGCTGCGGTTCACGGCCCGCGCCAGATCTTTGAGCTTGTTCCGGCCCTTCGCCAGCTCCGTGAGGATCAGCACCTGGCTGCCCCGGGAGTTGGAGAGGGTCCACGGCGACAGGAGCTTCAGGAAATACTGGTAGAACACGCCCTGCGACTCGAACAACAGCTTGAGCAGGGCCTCCGAGACGGTCTGGCGGCTCACTTCGAGCTCCCCGCGCAGCGACGCCTGCTCCCGGATGCGCCCGAGGGTCGTTTCCAGGAAGAACGGGTGCCCGTCGGTGAACGCGACGAGGAAATCGGCCAGCGGGGCGGACAGGGTAAGCGGCTCGAGTTTCTTGCGGATGAACCCGAACGAGGTCTCGAAGTCGAAGGGCTCCAGGTACACGCGCTCGAAGTTGCCGAAGAGCAGCGAGAGTTTCTCCGCGAGGATCTTGCGGCTCGCCGAGAAGGACGAGCTGGACAAGAGATACATCGTGTCCTTCTGGACCATGATGCGCTTGCCGAAACCCGAGAACGCGTTGCGGATCCCGAGCTCCCCGAGGCGGTGGAACTCGTCCAGGACCACGATGCAGCTCAAACCCGTCTCCTGGCGGATCACCGAGGTCAGCGCGAAAAGCTTCGAATAGGCCTCTTCGGCATGCCGCTGCTTCAAGAGGCCCGCGATCTCGCCGATCAGCGCGACGGTCTTCGGGATCGAGCCCTCCGCCTTGCGCGCCAGATCGAGCGCCGATTCCGTCGGTTCGACGGGAACGGGAACGCGGCCGTTCAGATACTGGTAAAGGAGCGAGCGGATGAACTGGTCGACGAAATAATCGAGGGCGAGGAGCTTGATCTCGACGTAGAGCGTGAGGACCTGGGGATCTTTGAACGTGTGGAGGAACTGGCGCAGGATCGAGGTCTTGCCGATCTGCTGGTGGCCGATGATCGCGACGTTCTGCCGGTAACCGGACTTGAGCGCGTTGGCCCGCTTGACCAGAAGCTCCAGGACCTCTTGACGGCCGAAAAAATCATCCCCGACGACAGGATCGCTGAACATGTACCGCCTTATGCGTGAACGCGAAAAAGGTGACCGGGATCGAGCAGGCCCGCCGGATCGGAGGGCCGGCCGTCATGCCGTATCTCAAAATAGAGGCGCGCGGCGCGCGCGATGAGCTGCCCGCGCCGGACGGTTTCCCCGGGCCGCACGAGCACTTCCTCGTTCCGGGCGTAAACCGTCGTATAGCCTCCGGGGTGTTCCAAAACCACCGTCGAGCCGTAACCGGGCAGGGCCGGGTCCACGAAGCCCACCCGGCCGCCCCGGGAAGCGACCACGTCGCGGCCTTCCCGGGCCTGGATCACGATCCCTTTGGAGGGAAGCTGCTCTTCGAGTGCCCCGTAGGGGACCACGATCTCCCCGTCGAGCGGCCACGCGAACGTCCGGAGTTCCCCGGCGGAAAACGCCGCCGGGGTCTCCGGCGCCGCTCCGGGAGCCACGGGAGTATGATAACCCCGTCGAGCGCACCCCGTCAAAAGGAATATAGGGATGAAGAGCGCGGCCCCCACCGCTTTTTGCATGAAATCCCCCTAAAACAAAAATCATCAAAATTTGGAGCGGGTGACGGGAATCGCCCCTCGACTGCCGCTCGGGGCGCCCTTCGATTCCCGTTAATGCCCTTCAAAAATTTGGAGCGGGTGACGGGAATCGAACCCGTATCCGAAGCTTGGGAAGCTTCTATTCTACCACTGAACTACACCCGCCCGTCAGAAGCTAAAAGCGCGTCATCTCCCGGAAAAGCCTGCAGCGCCGCTCGACATCGGCGACCTTAAGACGCGCGACACGCGCCGGACCGAAACTCTCCACATTATAGGATGCCAGGACGCTTCCGTAAACAACGGCACGGCGCACCGCCTCGCGCGACAGCGCCCCGTGACGGCTCAAGTACCCGATGAATCCGCCGGCGAAGGTGTCCCCCGCCCCGGTCGGGTCGAAGACCTTCTCGAGCGGGAAGGCCGGCGCCAGGAGCGCGAAATCCCGGGAGAAGCAGAGCACGCCGTGCTCCCCCTTCTTGATCACCGCCAGGCGGGGCCCCCGGTCGAGGATCCAGCGGGCGGCGCCGATCAGATTGTGCTCGCCCGAGAGCTGGCGCGCTTCGGCGTCGTTGCACAGGAAGATCCGGACCCGGCGCAGCACCTCCAGCAGGGGTTTCTTCTTGGTCTCGATCCAGAAGTTCATGGAATCGCAGGCGACCAGGCCCGGCGAGCGCATCTGGGAGAGCGCGGCCAGCTGGATCTCGGGATCGATGTTGGCCAGGAACACCGTCCGGCGGCGGCGGAGGATCTCCGGCACCTCGGGACGGAACGTCTTGAAAACGTTGAGCTCGGTCCGCAGGGTGCGGGCGGTGTTCAGGTCGTAGCCATAGCGCCCCTTCCAGCGAAAGGTGCGGCCTTTCTCGACGGTGACCCCCCGAACGTCCACGCCCAGACGGCTCAAAAGACGCAGGTGACGGGAAGGAAAATCTTCCCCCACCACCGCCACGACTGCCACCGGCGCGAACAGGCGCGCTCCGACGCTGAAGTAAGTCGCCGAGCCGCCGAGCATCTCCCGGACCTTCCCGAACGGGGTCTCGACAGTATCGAGCGCCATCGAACCGACCGCGACGATCCCGTGCTGTCCGGCGCTCATCGCGAAGGGGCCTCCGCGCTCCCGCGCAGGCGGGCCGCCGAGACGCGGGGATCCTCCGCGCCCATGAGGGCACGGACCACCGCGACCGCGCGCGCGCCGGCGGAGCGCACCGAGTCGACATTGGTCTCGTCGATCCCCCCGATCGCCACAAAGGGCACGTCGAGCGAAGTCGCGGCGAAACGCACCAGTTCCAGGCCGACCGGATCGTAATCCGGCTTGGTTGGCGTGCCGAAGACCGGGCCGACCCCGATATAATCGAAACCTTCGCGCTCCGCCAGGACGGCCTGCTCGGGAGTGTGGGTGGAGCGGCCGATGATGGCCCGCGGTCCCAGGGCCGTCCGGGCTTCCGCGAGCGAGGCATCGGACTGCCCGAGGTGGACGCCGTCAGCGCCGGCGGCGAGCGCCACCGCGATGCGGTCGTTCACGATGAGCGGCACTCCGGCCGGGCGGGTCACGTCCAGGAGTCTCCGGGCCTCGGCGGCGAGCGATGCGTCCGGCGCCTCTTTGTCGCGCAGCTGCACGACGTCGGCGCCTCCGCGTATGGCCTCAGCCACGAGAGCGGCCAGATCCCTTCCGCGCGCGGCGCGGCGGTCGGTGATCATGTACAGCCTCCAGTTGCGGCAAAGCTCTCTTTTCGATGTCATAAACGGCGAAGCGGATCCTTTTGAAGCGCGGCGGCAGCGCCGCGTCGATGAGCCCCGAAGCTTCTTCCAGCACGCGAAGGGCTTCTTTCGCGCGCTGGCTGTTGGCCAGAAAAAGGTCCCGCGCGCCGTCGCGGCCGCGTTCGAGCGCCGACGGCGCCCGGCCCACGTCGCCCCGGGCGTCCCGCGCGGCCAAAAGCTCCCGCGCGTCCAGACGCTTGAAGCAGGCGGTCACCGCGTGACGGGCGGCCTTCAAGTCCCGCGTCAGGAGGCGTTCTCCCAAAAAGAAACGCGCCACCTCCTCGCAGACCCTCAGGCCCTCGCGCGAGCGGTTCAGGTTCGCGTCGAGGATGCGGAGGGCCTGGGCCCGCTTCATCGCCGGCCGCGCAGCTTGCGGACCGTGGCGGTCGTTGAAAAACCGTCCACGAACGGCAGGGAACGCACCTTCCCCCCGTACGATTCGACGAACACGCTGCCCACGATATCTTTTTTCTTCCAGTCGCCGCCCTTCACAAGCCAGTCCGGGCGCACCGCGCGGATCAGCCTCTCGGGGGTGGCCTCGCCGAAGAACACCACGTCGTCGACGCAGGCCAGCGCCGCCAGGACCTCCGCGCGGTTGCGTTCCCGGTTCACCGGACGGCCGGGGCCCTTCAGGCGCCTCACCGAGGCGTCACGGTTCAAGCCCACGACGAGCCGGTCCCCCAGGGAGCGGGCCTTCCTTAAATAACGCACGTGGCCGACGTGCAGGATGTCGAAGCAGCCGTTCGTGAAAACGACCTTGCGGCCCTTCGCGCGCGCGCGGCGGACGACGGCCGCGATGCCTGCGAACGTGCGCAATTTCGGGACGGACCCGGCGCTCATGCGTTCAGGAAAAGCTCGTCGATCCGCTCACAGAGGATGTGGCCGATCAGGATATGGGCCTCCTGGATGCGGGAGGTCTTCGTCGAGGGGACGATGATCGCCAGGTCCGTCTCGCCTTTCAGCTTGCCGCCGTCGCGGCCGGTGAGCGCGATCGTCACGAGCCCCAGTTGACGCGCGCGGCGCAGGCCCAGGAGGACGTTCTCGGAATTGCCGCTCGTGGAGATCCCCACCGCGACGTCGCCGCGGACTCCGAGGCCCTCGACCTGCCGTTCGAACACCCGGTCATAACCGTAGTCGTTGCCGACCGCCGTCAGAATGGAGGTGTCAGTGGTCAGCGCGATCGCGGCCAGGGCCCGGCGTTCGCGCTCGTAACGGCCCACGAATTCGGCGGCGAGGTGCTGGCTGTCGCTGGCGGAGCCTCCGTTGCCGAAAAAGAGCGCCTTGTGCCCGGCCTTCAGCGCGTCGTGCAGGGCGCGCGCGGCGCGTTCGATCAGGGGCACGCAGCCGGAGGCGAGCAGGGCCTCTTTGGCGCGGATCGAATCCCGGATATCGCCGATGATCTTATCCTGCATGGCTGTGTTCCTAGCCGAAGAAGGTCTTGGCCATGTCGTAGAAGGCCGCGTCGACGGTCTTCAGCTTCAGGATGGCCTCGGCGATCGGGATCGGCACGATCGTGTTGCCTTTGAGCGCGACCATCTGCCCGAAAAGCCCTTTTTTCACCAACCCCACGGCCTCGCTGCCGAAACGGGTGCCGAGCATGCGGTCGAACGCCGAGGCGCTGCCCCCGCGCTGGATGTGGCCGAGCACCGTCACGCGGGTCTCGAAACCCGTCATCTCCTCGATCTTTTTGGCGAGGAGTTCGCCGACACCGCCCAGCCTCACGTGGCCAAAGTCGTCGAGCTTCTTTTCGAGGGTTACCTCGTTGCCGTCGAACTTCGAGCCCTCGGCCACGACGATGATGCTGAAGTTCTTGCCGCGGTCGGCGCGCTTCTTGATGACCTCGACGACCTCCTTCATCTTGATGGGGACCTCGGGGATCAGGATCAGGTCCGCTCCGCCGGCGATGCCGGAATGCAGCGCGATCCAGCCGGCGTGCCGGCCCATGACCTCTACGACGATGATGCGGCGGTGGCTCTCCGCGGTCGAGTGCAGGCGATCGATCGCTTCCATCGCGATGTTGACCGCGGTGTCGAAGCCGAACGTGAAGTCCGTGCCCGAGAGGTCGTTGTCGATGGTCTTGGGGACCCCAACGACCTTGAACCCGTCCTTGTGGAGCCTGGAGGCCACGCCGAGCGTGTCCTCGCCGCCGATCGCGATCAGCGCGTCGAGACCCATCTTGGCAAAGTTCTCCTTGGCGCTCCGCAGCGCCTCCGGATCCTTATAGGGGTTCGTCCGGCTCGTGCCGAGGATCGTGCCGCCGCGGTGCAGGATACCCGAGACCGTGCTCAAATCGAGGATCTGGGTTTCGTTCTGGACCAGGCCTTTCCACCCGTTCTTGATGCCGAGGATCTGCCACCCTTCCCGGACCCCCGTGCGGACCACCGCGCGGATGACCGGATTGAGCCCCGGGCAGTCACCGCCTCCCGTCAGGACGCCGACTTTCATGTTCTATCTCTCCTTTTCTGCAGGTGCCAGTGCGCTTTCATCCGCGTTCTTGTCCCCCCATTCGCCGATCAGGCGCGGGATGAAGTCCGTGTACATCTGTCCGCGGCGGAAAATGGGGCTCTTCAGGATCTCCTTGTGGATCGGGATCGTCGTCTTGATCGGTTCCACGATGAACTCGTCCAGCGCGCGCTGCATGATGCTGATCGCCTCGCCGCGGTTGCGGCCGTGGGTCATGAGCTTGCCGATCATCGAGTCGTAGTAAGGCAGGACCTTGTAGCCGGAGTAGACGTGGCTGTCGAGTCGCACGCCGGGTCCGCCGGGTGAATTGTAGCGCTCGATCACGCCGGGGCACGGCGCGAAATCCTTGGCGGGGTCCTCGGCGTTGATCCGGCATTCGAGCGCGTGGCCGCGCAGGGGCACTTTGTCCTGCTTGCGGACCGTGAGCTTCTCGCCGGCCGCGATACGGATCTGCTCTTTCACGATGTCGATGCCCGTGATCAGCTCCGTGATCCCGTGCTCGACCTGCACGCGCGTGTTCATCTCGAGGAAATAAAAACGCCCGTCGGTGTCGAGCAGGAACTCGATCGTCCCCGCGTTCACGTAATTGACGGCCCGCGCGGCTTTGATCGCGACGTCGCCCATTTTCTTGCGGAGCTTCCAGTCGACCGACGGGGACGGCGCCTCTTCGACGAGCTTCTGGTGGCGGCGCTGGATCGTGCAGTCCCGTTCGTGCAGGTGGATGATGTGGCCGTGCGAATCGGCGAGGATCTGGAACTCGATGTGCTTGGGCTTCTCGATGTACTTCTCGAGATAGACCGCCGGGTTGCCGAACGCGGCCTCGGCCTCGTGCTGGGCGGTCATGAGCGCCGAGACCAGGCGCACCTCGTTGTGGCAGACGCGCATTCCGCGGCCGCCGCCGCCGGCCGAGGCCTTGATGATGACCGGATATTTGAGTTTCTTGGCCGCCTTGAGCGCTTCATCCTTGTCCTTGATCGGGTCGGATGTGCCGGGCACGATCGGGACCCCGGCCTTCCGGGCGGTCTCACGGGCGGCGACCTTGTCCCCCATCTGGCGGATCGCGTGGGGGCTCGGACCGATGAATTTGATCTGGCAGGACTGGCAGATCTCGGCGAAATGGGCGTTCTCGGCCAGGAAACCGTAACCGGGATGGATCGCGTCGACATCGGTGATCTCGGCGGCGCTGATGATCGCGGGGATGTTCAGGTAGCTCTGGGAAGCGGCTGCGCCTCCGATGCAGACCGCCTCGTCGGCCAGATGGACGTGCGGAGAGTTGGCGTCCGGTTCGGAATAGACCGCGACGGTCCGCACCCCGATCTCCTTGCAAGCGCGGATGATCCGCAGCGCGATCTCGCCACGGTTGGCGACCAGGATCTTCGAGAACATGCCGTTACCGCCTTTCGGTCAAGGACTTGGGTCGTCGGACGCGATCACTCGACCCGGAAGAGGGGTTGGCCGAATTCGACGGGGTCGCCGTTGTTGACGAGCACTTCCACGACGCGGCCGCGGACCTCGGACTTGATCTCGTTCATCAGCTTCATCGCCTCGATGATGCAGATGACCTGGCCGGCCTCGATCGACGAACCGACCTGGACGAACGGCGGCGCGTCGGGGGCCGGCGCCGCGTAGAAAGTGCCGACCATCGGAGATTTGATCGTCGCGATCTTGGCGGCGGAGGCGGCCGCCCGGGCGGCCTCGCGGGACTCCGCCGCTTCGGCCGGACGCGGCGCGGACGCCGGCGGGCGGGCGTCCTGGACATAGGTCTGCTCGATCCCCGAAACACCCTTTCTCAGGCGGATCTTCAACCCGTCCTTTTCCAGCTCGATCTCGGTCAGGCCGTTCTCGCTCATCAGCTGGAGCAGTTCTTTCATCTCCTTGAGGTTCATCGGCTCTAAGCCCTCTCGAGATACTGCCCGGTGCGGGTATCCACGCGGATCTTGTCGCCGGTGGTCACGAAAAGCGGGACCTTGATCGTCGCGCCGGTCTCGACCTTGGCCGGCTTGGAACCGCTCTTGGCGGTGTCGCCGCGCACGCCCGGCTCGGTCTCGATGATCTCGAGCGTGACCGACGACGGCAACTCGATCGAGATCAGCTCTTCGCCGGTAAAATGGCCCGTCGCCTCGGAATTGTCCTTCAGGAACGCCGCTTTCCCGCCCAGGGTCTCCGCGCTGACCACGATCTCATGGTAATTCTGGCTGTCCATGAAATGATACTTGCTGCCCTCGTGGTAGAGGTACTGGATCGGGCGCTCCTCGACGTAGACCTCTTCGAATTTTTCGCCGGACCGGAACGCGATCTCGAGAACGTTGCCGGTCTTGATATTGCGCATCTTCGTGCGGACGATCGGCTGGCGCTGCTGCATCTTCACCAGCTGCCACTCGATGATCTCCCACATGGCGTTCTCGTACTTGATGATCAGGCCGGTCTTGAATTGGCTTGTAGCGATCACTGTTCTTCCTCTTTTTGTTGGGCGAGGGCTCGCCGATGCGGCCTCTAGGAGGCTTTTTCGAGCCCCCGGGTCAGGACCTCGTGGCCTTTCCCGGTGATAAGGACCATGTCCTCGATGCGCACCCCGAAACGGCCCGGCAGATAGATGCCCGGCTCGACCGTGACCACCATCCCCGGGCGCAGGATGGTCTTGCTCCGCGGCGATACCGTCGGGGCCTCATGGATCTCGAGGCCGACCCCATGACCCGTTCCGTGCCCGAAGAACTTCGCGTATCCGGCCCGCCGGATGTGCTCCCGGCAGGCCGCGTCGACCTCGCTGGCGGGAACGCCCGGCGCCGCCTTCGCGATCCCGGCGCGCTGGGCATCCCAGACGATCCGGCCGATCTCTTTCAATAAGGGGGGCATTTTACCTAAAAAGATAGGTCGGGTCAAATCGGAATGGTACCCCCGGTAGACGCATCCCATATCCACCAACAGCACCGTGCGATTGCGGACACGGGTGTGGTTGGATTGGCAGTGCGGCATCGATGCCCGGGCCCCCGTGGCGATGATCAGGTCGAACGCCGGCTTTTCGGAGCCGATCGACTTCGTGTAATACTCGAGGCGGCCCTGCACCTCCCGCTCGCTCATCCCGGGCCGGGTCGTCTCCCGGACGTAATGAAAGCCCTTGACCGCGATGTCGGCAGAACGACGGAGGCGCCGGATCTCTTCACTGTCTTTTATCTCTCTTAACGATTCGGTCAAACCGTACGTCGCCTTCAGATTCTCCCGGCCGACGTTCTTGGCCAGCCCCAGATAGAAAGCATGGGTGACGATGGCCGCTTCGAAACCCACGGTCCGGACGCGCATTTTCTTCGCCAGATCCGCCACGATCTGGGTCACCCCTCGCGTGTCGCGCAGGACCACGGTAAAACCCTTTGCTTCTTTGGCGGCCTGCTCGGAGTAGCGCGAATCGGTGATGAAATACAGGCCCTTGGGACTGACGAGGATCCAGGACTCGGTGTTCGTAAAGCCGCTCAGGTAGGTCACGTTCGGCCACGAGCTGACCAGAAGAGCGTCGATGCCCGCGGACGGGAACGAGCGGAAGAGCTCCCGCAGGCGCGGATTAGCCGGCATCGGACCCCCGGACCAGGCGCAGGGCGGCCAGGAGGCCCAGCTCGTAGCTCTGGGCGCCGAAACCGGAGATCTGGCCTTTGGCGACCGGCGCGATCAGCGAACGCTGGCGGAACTCTTCGCGCGCGTGCACGTTGGACAGATGCACTTCCACGGTCGGCACGCCGCAGGCGGCGACCGCGTCCCGGATCGCGACGCTGGTGTGGGTGTAAGCCGCGGGGTTGATCACGATCGCGTCGGCCGTCGAGCGCGCGGCGCCGATCTTGGTCACGATCTCCCCCTCATGGTTGGATTGAAAGGTCTCGACGCGGGCATGGTGCTGGCGCGACAGCTCCGCCAGGCGCTTGTCGATCTCCTGGATGGTCACGCGCCCGTAGATGTCGGGCTCGCGCTGCCCCAGAAGGTCCAGATTCGGGCCGTGGATCACGAGGATCCGGACCTCATGCGCGGGCGCGGTCATGCCGGAGCCGTTCCTTTCAGCCGGATGTGGTAATCATGCCGGACCATGTAGATCAGACCGCCGATCAGGCTGAGCAGAAGCAGGAGGCCGAGCCAGAGGATGCCCAGCGCGAAAGCGTAATGCGCGCCGATGTACGGTTTCAGGAAAAAGGTGTACGCGCCCTCCCGGATCCCGAGGCCGTTGAGCGAGGGCAACATGCTGACCAGATGCACGATCGGCACCAGAAGATAGAAGTACACGATGTTCGCCTTCGCGCCCAGGGCCAGCGCCAGGCAGTAGAGCACAAAGATGCTGACGCTCTGGCCGACCAGCGACAGGAACATCGCTTCGGCGACCACCCCTTTGTGGTTCTTGAAATTGTGCATGCCGTCGTAGATCCGGCGGATCTGTTCGGCGAGCTTCAGGCGGGTCAGGATCTTCTCCAGAAAACGGAAGCGGCGGGCCACTCTCCGGTTGAACAGGAACACGAAGCAGAGCATCGAGACCGCCAGGAACGAATAGATGATCACCGGGACCCAGCGGGAGCGGATCTTGTCCGTCATGAACAGGAAGCTCACTGACGGGATGATAATGAACGTGAAAAGGCCGAAAAGCCGGTCCAGCAGGACCGACGTCACGGATTTGACGCGCTCTCCGGTCAGGCGCGCCGCGCACATCGCTTTGACGATGTCGCCGCCCACGGCTGTGGGAAGGAAATTATTAAAAAAGTAGCCCACGAACGTCAGGTTGGAGCTCTCCAAGAGCGGCAAGCGCACGTCCTCGGCCGCAAAGATGAGCTGGAGCCGTTTGGCCAGGATGAACACCGTCGAGAGGAAGATCGCCACCGAAAGGGCGCACAGGGGCCGGTTGATATTGCGCAGCACGGTCAGGATATCCGGAAAGGTGTCGCGCATCAGATAGATGAGCAGGCCGATGAACGCCAGACTGATGGTGAGGCGGAGCAGGGTGCCTTTCATAAGCTCTTCATTATAAACGGCCCGCGCGGGGAATGCAACGCGTCAGGCGGGGGGCTCGACCGCGCGGAGGACCCGGACGGCCTCTTCGGGCGGCGTGGGGTTCACGTAGAAACCCGTACCCAGCTCGAAACCCGCCACCTGGGTCAACTGCGGAATGATCTCGATGTGCCAGTGGTAGGTGTCATGGTCCCTGGAATGGACGGGCATCGTGTGCACCATGAAGTTGAACGACGGGTCGTGCAAAGCGGTCTTGAGACGCCAGAGCGTCCGCTTCAGGACCCCGGCCAGCGGGCGCAGGGCCGCGTCGGGCAGGGTGTCGAAACTCGAAGCGTGTTCCCTGGGAAGGATCCATGTCTCGAACGGAAAACGCGACGCGAACGGGCAGATCGTCACGAAACCGCCCTCCTCGCTCACGCCGAGCGTCTTTTCGCTGGCTTCCTGGTCAAGCATGTCGCAGTAGATGCACCGGTCGGTGTACTCGTGGTGCTTGAAAGAGCCCTTCGCCTCCCCCTGGACCCGCGACGGAACGACCGGCAGGGCGATCAGCTGGGAATGCGGATGCTCGAGGCTCGCGCCGGCCGACCGGCCGTAGTTCTTGAAGATCAGGATGTACCGGAACCGGGGGTCGCGCAGCAGGTCCTGGCAGCGGTCCCGGTAGGCCCGCAGCACCAGCTCCACCTGCTCGATCGGCAGGTCCGCAAGCTCCCGGTCGTGGTCCGGCGTGTCGATGATGACCTCGTGCGCCCCGAACCCGCCGATCCGGTCGTACAGGCCGATCGCCTCTTTCTCGGGCTTTTCCTCGATCCGCAGCGCCGGAAATTTGTTCGGGATCACGCGGACCTGCCAGCCGGGCAGGTTCTTCGCCCCGCCGCGGCGGCCGTAAACCGCGATCTCGGGAGGCGTCATCCCCTCGTTGCCCGGGCAGAACGGGCAGGTCTTGCTGGAGCGGACTTGCGGCGGGCGGTCGTACGAAGAAACGCCGCGCGGCTCCTCGATGTTCACGATCACCCACCGGCTCGTCACGGGATCCTTGCGCAATTGGGGCATGGGCGGCTAAGCCTCCGCGAGAGGCACTTCCCGGAGGAGCTCGGCGGCATCCTCGGGCGGCGTCGGGTTGATGTGGATACCGGTCCCCCATTCGAAACCCGCGCTGTGGGTCAGGTGCGGGGAGATCTGGAGATACCAGTGGTAATCCTCCTCGAGGGTCTTCCACTGGAGCCCTTTGCGGTCATGGCGGTAGGGCGCCGTGTGGAGGATGAGATTGTAAGGCGGGTCGTCCAGCAGCGCGCCCAGGCGCGCCAGGCAGTCGCGCAGGATCGACGCGAGGAACGGGATCTCGGCCGGGCCCAGGCGGCCGAAGTCGGCCGAGTGACGCTTGGGGAGGACCCACATCTCGAACGGCGAACGCGAAGCGAACGGGCACAGGACGACGAACCCCGGATTTTCGATCACCAGGCGCGAGCGATCGCCCGCTTCCTGCCGGAGGATGTCGCAGAACACGCAGCGTTCCCGCCGCTCGTAATAGTTCTTCGTCGCCGCCAGCTCCTCCTTCACGCGCTTGGGCGTGATCGGCATCGCGATGATCTGCGACCGGGAGTGCCGGATCACGCCCTGCGGGGCGCCGGAGATGAACCCGTGATTTTTGAAGAGCAGCACGTAGCGGAAGCGTTCGTCCTTCTCGAGATCATTGATGCGGTCGACATAGGCCCGGATCACCCGCTCGATCTCCGGAAGCCCGAGCTCATCCAGGCCGTGCCGGTGCCGCGGGCTCTCGACCAGGATCTCGTGGTGCCCGATCCCCTCCATCAGATCGTAAAGACCGCGGCCATACCGCTCGACCTCCCGGTTGGCGGCGAGGATCGGCGCCTTCGAGAGAAAGGCCCGGACGTCCCAGCCGGGTGTGTTGGGCTGCGTGCCCGCGCGGCGCAGGGCGTAGATCTCGGGGGTCGTGTCGGCCTCGTGCCCCTCGCAGAACGGGCACGGCGCTTCCGCCACACCCGACGCGGAGTGCGGCCGGGTCTCCATCGGCCGGCGCGAACGCTCCGAAGCGACGATCGTCCAATAACCGAAGACAGGATCGCGGCGCAGTTCAGGCATGGCCTGTTCTCTCCCCGGAAGCGGTCATGCGCCCGCCTTCCCGTTCAGATAATACAAGAGGTCGGTCGGATGCACAACGCCGATGACCTTGTTGTTCTTGTCCTGGACCACCAGCACCTCGCATTTGGTCTCCTTGAATTTCCGGACGACGTCGGCGACCGTCGCCTCCTTGGTGATCACGCTGAAATCCTTGCGGGCGATCTCGGTGACCTGGCGGTCCATCTCCGTGACGGTCAGCTTGGGCATGGCGAGCTTCTCGAGCTTGCGTACGTTCACCAGGCGCCGGTTGATGTACTCGTAGAACTGGGTCGAGAGGATGCGCTTGAAGCTGACCGGGAGAGACACCACCGGCTTGCCCTCCACGAAATCCAGGTGAGTGCGGAACGCGCAGGACTGCGACCGCTGGTCGATCGACAGCAGATACCGCAGCGAGCTGTCCGGGACCATGTGCTCCTCAGCCTCCGGGATCGCCGCCAGCGAAACGAGCTCGTTCACGTCGTCCGAAGAAATACCGAGCTGCTGGAAACCGCGCGCGATCTGGAACGCCAGCGCGCCGTCCTGATCCTTAAAAACGGGCGCGTACTTTTCGAGCGTGTCGATCGCGTCGGCCAGGAAGATGCCCAGCGCCACGTCGGCGTTGTAGAGCACCCCCGCCATGATGAGCGCCGCGTCGTCCGACTGGCCCGGTCCGAGGCGGTGCCGGATGTAAAAATAACGCTGGGTACGGGGGTCCGGCGCGCCTTCGGTGGCGAGGATGAGCCCCCGGCGCGTGAATTCGGCGATCTCGTCCTCGTGCGCCTCGTGAGCCAGGCGCTCCCCGTCCAGGTTCATCTCGAGCATCGTGCGGACGTCGATGATGTAGCAACGGCCGCCGCCGATCTTCATCTGATAGGCCTGCTCGGCCTCCTTGCGGACGTCGGGGTTGTCGCGCAGGCCCCCGAGGTAGAGCCCGCGCAGGACGTCCCGTCCGTTCACGTGGCGGTCCTGAAAGAGCCGGACCCCCAGGATCGGTTCCCCGCTGCCGTTCAGGAGCTTTTCGCGCTTCTCGCCGTTCATCACCGCCATCGCGTAATCGATGATGTCGTCGACGAGCGCCTGGCGGCGGGCCTTGATCTCGTCTGGGTCCAGGCCGAGCGCCCGCACGACGTCGTCGATCGTCGTGTTCACGTACGTGCGCTTATGGAAGGCGCCGGCGCCGTTGTGGGCGCGGCCTTCGAGGGATTGGATCAAAAGAAGATCCTCGATCTCGCGGGTCGTATCGAGGTGCTCGTACGAGCGGAGAACCTCGTAGTCCGCCTGGATGAGGTCCTTGGGCGCGACGGAATGTAAATGCATCTTAGGGTGCCATTATAGCATCGCGTCCGGGTTATTCAAGGACGGCGCCCGGGGCGATCGGAAAACCTTTGACGAAGTCGCGCGCCTCCAGGTCCCGGCGGCCTTCGGCCTGCACCCGCACCAGCTCCACGGCCCCCTCCCCCGCGGCGACGACGAGCCCTTCCCGCGGCGAGGCGGCGAGCACCGTGCCGGGCGCGGACGGTCCGGCGGAACGCGGAGAGCCGATCCGGGCGGCGAGCACCCGCAGTCGCGCGCCGCCCGCCTGGGTCCACGCGACCGGCCAGCGGCGGAGTGCCCGCACACGAGCGACCACCCGGCGGTCGCTCTCGGTCCAGTCGATGCGTCCGTCTTCCTTCGTGATCTTGCGGGCGACGGTCACGCCGCGCTCGTCCTGGGGCCGGAACGACACCTTCCCCCGCTCGAGGCGCTCGAGCCCCTCGATCAGCGCATCGGCCCCGAGAGCGGCCAGGCCCGATTCGAGCGTCAGCGCGTCCTCCTCGGGTCCGACCGGGACCGTCCTCGACACGAGCACGTCCCCGGCGTCCAGGCGATCGGCCAGGCGGATCACGGTCACGCCGGTCTCGGTGTCCCCCGACCAAAGGGTCCACTGGATCGGCGCCGCGCCGCGCCATCGCGGAAGGAGCGAAGCATGAACGTTCAGAGAACCCCAGCGCGGCAGCTCGTGCACGACGCGCGGGAGCAGAAATCCGTAGGCGATCACCACGAAAACATCGGCTTGGAGCGCGCTTAAGGTCGCGGCGGAAGCGGCCAGGCCCGGACGGTCCCACTGGAACACCGGGATGCCGAGCGGCGCGGCCCAACGCTTGACCGCGGAGGCCGAAGGTACAAGGCCCCGGCCGGAAGGTTTATCGGGGGATGTGACGACGGCGGCGGGGCCGTGACCGGCCAAGCGCAGCGCCTCGAGCGCGGGAAGGCCGAAGGGTCCCGTGCCGAAATAGACGACCTTCACGCGCCGGTCCCCGGGCGGAACCGCGGAAAAAGGGACCTCATGCCCGCCGCGCGGAAAGCTTCTCCGTCAGCTTCTTGCGGGCGAGCTTGCTCTTGAGAAAGCCGAGCCGGTCGACAAAGAGAAAGCCATTCAGGTGATCGGTCTCGTGCTGAAAGATCCGGGCGAGGAGCCCATCCGCCTTGATCTCGACGGTCTTGCCCTCCAGCGTCATCGCGCGCATCCAGACGCGCTTGGCGCGCTGGACCGGCTCATAGAGCTCCGGCACGCTCAAGCAGCCCTCGAATTCCTTGATCACCCCTTCACGGCGCACGATCTGGGGGTTCAGGAAGACCATCTCCTTGCCCCGGACCTGGTCGGCGCTGGCGACGAATATCCGCTTCAGGATCCCCACCTGATTGGCGGCCAAACCCACGCCGTGTTCGGCGTACATGGTGTCGATCATGTCCCGGGCGAGCTTGCGCTCGACTTCCGTGACGCGTTCGACCTCCCGGGCGCGGGTCTTCAGAACTTTTTCCGGAAATTGGACGACGGGCAGAACGGCCATAAACCTCCTTAGGAGCGGCGGCTAAAAGCGAAAGAACATTAGGTGACTGGTAATTGCAGGTGCTGATAGGTTCGGTAATTGGTAATTAAAAGCGGGCGCAAAAGATTTTCAAACCATCAATTACCATTTACCAATTACCAGTTACCGCTTTATCAATCACCGATATCCTATCAAATTATCGTCTTTATCGTCTACGCCTCTTCAGGACTGCGGGTCGACGTCGATCGTGAAGGCGACGCGGGCCTTTTCGGTCTTCTTGAACTCCTCGAGCGCCTGGCGCAGGGCCGGATGGATCGCCTCCGGCGAGGGCCCCTTCAGGTACAGGTTCCAGCGGAACTGCCCCATCTCCTTCGAAACGATCTCCGGGGCCGGCCCCATGAGCTTCACCCCCTCCGGCAGCCTCCGCTCGAGGAAACGGGCGAACAAAAGTGTCTGGCGGGCCACCTCGCGTTCCGACGCGCCGGCGGCCGCGACCTTCACCAGGTGCGCGCAGGGCGGCATCCCCAGCTCCCGCCGGAATTCCATCTCCTGGGCGTAGAACTCGAGGTAGTCGTGGTCCTTGGCGCTGCGGATCGCGTAGTGGTGCGGCACGTAGGTCTGGATGACCACCCGGCCCGGCACGTCGCCGCGGCCGGCGCGGCCGGCCACCTGCGTCAACAGATCGAAGGTCCGCTCGGCGGCGCGGAAATCGGGGATATGGAGCGCCGTGTCGGCCGAGATCACGCCGATCAGCGAGACATTCGGGAAGTCATGCCCCTTGGCGATCATCTGCGTGCCGATCAGGATGTCCACTTCCCCCTTGCGGAACGCGCGCAGGATCGTCTCGTGGGAATCTTTTCGCGCGGTCGAGTCGGCGTCCATCCGCGCGATGCGCGCGCCGGGGAAAAGGCGCGAGGCCTCGCTCTCGACCTTCTGCGTCCCGATGCCGAAATAATGCAGCGGGTGCTTGCGGCAGGCCGGACACAGCCGCTCGGGGGTCTGGCGGTACTGGCACAGGTGGCAAAAAAGAGCCGCCTTGTCGTAATGGTACACCAGGCTGATCCGGCAGTTCGGGCACTGGGAAACGTAACCGCAGGAAGCGCAATGCAGATGGGTCGCGAAACCGCGGCGGTTCAGGAGCAGCATCGCCTGTTCCTTCTTCCCAAGGCAGTCGCGGACGGCCTTCTCGAGAGCGGTCGAAAAGATGCGGTCGCGGCCGGCGGCCTCGTTGCGGCGCAGATCGACGATCTCAACCTCGGGCAGCGGGCGGCGCTCGATGCGTTCGGGAAGGCGCTCGAGGCCCAACCGGCCCTCCTCGGCCGCGTGGTAGGACTCGAGTGACGGCGTGGCGCTTCCGAGAAGCAGCACCGCCCGTTCAATGCGGCAGCGCGCGGCCGCGACGTCGCGCGTATGATAACGCGGCGTTTCCTCCTGTTTGTAGGAATGGTCGTGCTCTTCGTCGATCACGATCAGGCCCAGGTCCCTCACCGGACTGAAGACCGCCGAGCGCGCGCCGACCACGACCCGCGCCGCGCCGCTCCGGATCCGGTGCCACTCCTCAACGCGGCGCGCTTGCGCCAGGCGGCTGTGGACGACCGCCAGGCAGTCCCCGAAGCGCGCGCGGAACCGGTCGACCGTCTGGGGGGTCAGCGAGATCTCCGGCACGAGTACGATGGCGCCCCGCCCCGCGGCCAGAAGTTCCCGGATCAGATGCATGTAGACCTCGGTCTTGCCGCTGCCGGTGATGCCGTACAAGAGATGCCCGGCGAAACGCCGCGCGACCAAGTCCCCGAGGATGAGGCGGTAGGCTCTTTCCTGATCGGCCGTCAGCACGCGCGGGCCGGGATCGGGGGCTTCCGCGGACGCCGCGGCCGGCACTTTGCCGGGACGACTTTTCATCAGGAAGCGCCCCTTCTTGAACGGCGCGGGCAGGGCCGCTTCGATCGCCTGCCCCCAGGAGCACAGATAATGAGAGGCCATCCAGCGGGTCAGTTCGAGCAGTTCCGGGGACAGCACCGGCGAGTCGTCGACGACGCTTTCGATCGCCTTGACCTCGGCGACCGCGCGCTCGGTCGAGAAGCCCACGAGGTAGCCGATCATGCGCCGGGAGCGGACGGACACCGCCACGCGCTTGCCGAGCGCAGCGCGCTCGCGCAGCGCCTCGGGCACCGCGTACTGGAACGTACCGCCCGACGGCAGGGCCAGCGCCACATCGATCAGGAAAGGGTCCATGCGCGCTTCAGGCGGAAAGAGCCAGCTCTTTCATGACCTTTTTCATGTCTTCCCAGGCGAGTTTCTTGTCGGCCGGGTTGCGGAGCAGATAAGCCGGGTGAAAGGTCGGCATGAGCTTCGCGCCGCCGTAATCGAAGAAGCGCCCCCGCAGACGCGTGATCGGTTCGGTCGTGCCCAGGAGCGTCTGCGCGGCGAACTTGCCGAGCGCGCAGATGACGCGTGGCCGGATGATCTCGAGCTGGCGCCGCAGGATCGGCTGGCAGGCTGCGATCTCGCCCGGCAGGGGGTTGCGGTTCTGCGGCGGGCGGCATTTCAGGCAATTGGCGATGTAGACGTCCTCGCGACGGAGCTTCATCGCCTCGATGATCTTCGTCAAGAGCTGCCCCGCGGCGCCGACGAACGGCAGACCCTGCCGATCCTCTTCGAACCCCGGCGCCTCGCCCACGAACATCAGGCGCGCGGACGGATTGCCGGCGCCGAAGACGACCTGCGTGCGGGATCCCGACAGCGCGCATTCAAGGCAGCCGCTGAAACGCCGCTCGAGCTCCAGGAGCTCTTTGACCCGTTCGTCGCCCTCCGGAGCGGCGGGACGCTTGGGGACCCGAGCGGACGGAACTTCCGAGACGCCGAACGCGATCTCGGTCTCGATCGCCTGCGCCAGGCGCCTGCGGTCCCGACGGTCAAGCGCCATGGATCATCCCCGCCACGCGTTCCGCCGCGTCGAGTTTTCCCACCCGCGCGGCGGCGGCCTTGAGAGCCTCCAGCGAGGCCGGGTCTTCGAGCAGCCGGCCGATGGCGCGGACGGCTTCGTCGACCCCCGAGACCACGCGGGCGGCGCCGGCGGCCGACACGCAGGCGGCGTTGCGGGACTCCTGCCCCGGCACGGGCCGGATGAGGATCAGCGGCCGTCCGGCCGCGAGCGATTCGGAGACGGTCAACCCGCCGGCCTTGCCGACCACAACGTCCGCCGCGGACATCAGCTCGTGCATGTTCTCCACGAAACCCATGGGGAGGAGCGAGGGCTCCCTCAACTCCAACAGTTCCAAGCGCGCCAAAAGCGTCCGGTTGGTCCCGCACACCGCCAGGATCGTGTAGGGCCCGCCCTGGCGCAGGATCGCCGCGGCCAGGGTCTCCATCGATCCCACACCCGCGCCGCCGCTGGTCAGGAGCACCACAAAAGCGGACGGTTCGATCTCCAGATACGCGCGCGCGTCTTCGCGCGAAGGCAGCACGCGGAACGCCTTTCCGATCGGGATCCCCGTGATCGTGATGCGCTCCGGACGGACGCCCCGGCGCAGGAGCTCCGCGCGGGTGCCTTCGGCCGCCACCGCGTAGAGGTCCACGTGCTCGGCGACCCAGAAAAAGTGCGGCAGGAAATCCGTGATCACGGTGATCAGGCGCGCGCGCGTGCGCCCGTCGCGCTTCATGCGGGACACGACCTCCGTCGGAAAGAAATGGGTCGCGATCACGGTGTCAAAGCCGCCGTCGATGACGATGCGCTCGAGCCGCCGGCCCGCGAACGCGTTGACCGCGCGGCGCAGAGGCCGCAGGAACGGGTACAGGAAAGGCGCGTCTGCAAGATAATAGAGCCAGCCCCACAGCCAGGGCATGTGCTGGATCAGGAACAGGTAAGTGCCCCGGTACATCCGGCCGAAAGGCCCGGGCGAAAGCTCCAGCACGTCCAGACAGCGCACCGAATCGTGCCGGGGACGCACGACTTCCTCGATCGCGCGCGCGGCCTTTTCGTGGCCGTGGCCCGCCGAGGCGTACAGGATCAGGACGCTGTGCGCACGATCCATTCGACGGCCTCCCAAAGATCCGGTTTCACCAAGTCCGGCTGGACCGGCATCGTTGCCACGTCCGCGGCGGACGTGCGGCCGCTCAACACCAGCACCGAACGGCAGCCGAGCGCGCGGCCCGCCTGCACATCTTCGAGCGAATCCCCGACGAAACAGGTCGAAGCCCAGTCGACCGGGCGCCCTTCGACGGCTTTCCGGAAGAGCGCGGTCTTGGGTTTCTTGCAGTCGCAGGCGTCGCGGGTCTGGTGCACGCAGTAATGGACGCCGGCCAGGCGACCGCCCTCGGCCTCGATCCCCCGGCGCATGCGCTCGGTGATCGCCTCGAGTCCCTCAAGAGTGATCAGGCCCCGCGAAACGCATCCCTGGTTCGAAATAACGAAGACGTCGAAGCCCGCCTGCGACAGCCGGGCGACCGCCCGGGCGGCGCGCGGCAGGAGCTCGAAATCCTCGAGGCGGGTCACGTAGACCCCCTTGCCCGGAAAACGGTTGATCACGCCGTCCCGGTCGAGGAACACCGGCCACGCGCTCATGCGGCGCCGCGCCGGACGCCGAGCGGAAGCGTCTCGAGGGCCGCCGTGTAGAGTTCGGAAGCCCGCAGGTCGGTCATGCAGCGCTCGCCGATCGGGCAGACCTTCTTGTAGCAGGGCGCGCAGGCCAGGTCCGAGACGACCTTTCGCCCGCGGCCGTAGAGCTCGATCTCGGGCGCCGAGGTCGAGGCGAAATACGCGACGACAGGCACCTTCAGGGCGATCGCGATGTGCATGGCCGTAGTGTCCCCCGAGACGACCAGGTCCGAACGGCCCACGATCGCGGCGAAGCGGCGGATCGGATGGCTCCCCGTGTGGACAACGGGTTCCGGGCACAGACGGCGGATGCGTTCGTTGCGCTCGATCTCGTCCCGGCCACCGAGAAGCAGGACCGTCGCGCCCAGGTTCCTGACGAACAGTCCGGCCAGTTCCGCGAAAGTGGTTTCCGGAAGGCGCTTGCCGGCGAAGCGCGTTCCGCTGCCTGTGTTGAGCCCGATCACCGGGCGCGGGCCGCCTTCGCGGACCGGGGGCTCCGCCGCTCCCGACGCGGCCAGATGCGCGGCGGCGAAAGAGCCGGAAGCGGCATCGACCTCGAACAGGTACTCCTCCCCGCCAAAGGCCAGGCCTGCCTGCTCGAACGAGATCTCCTGGTAGCTCTTGCGGTTGGTGCGGAACTTGAGTTCATCGTCGAGGCCCAGGCGGACCGCGTAATCGCTGCGCCCGTCCAGCGCGATGATCTCGCCCCGCGCGCCGCGGCCGAAACCGGCCTTGCGGACGGCGCCCGCCGCAGCGATCGCGTCGAGCGCTTCCTCTTCTTTGTCGAGATTGATCGCCAGATCAAAGCGGCGGGCACGCAAGGCCCCGACCGTCGCGGCGGAGTGGTCCAACAGCTCGTCGATCAGCGGGTTGGCCTCGAGCACGTCGCGGTGGCGCGCGTCCACCACCCAAGTGATCCGGCAGCCGGGATGTTCGCGCTTGTAGGCGGTCAAAAGCGGCGTCGTGCGCAGCACATCGCCGAGCGCGCCCAGCTTCACGATCAGGACGGTGAACGGCTGGGACCCCCGGCCGCCGTCATTCATCGGGACGGACGCTCCAATTCCCAGTACTTGGCCCAATTGATGAAATGGACCCACGCGAAGAGCACCGAGAAGATCAGCCCGTGCGCCCCTTCCAGGAAACCCTTCTTGCGCAGATAGAACTTGAGGAATCGCTTGAGCGGTTTGCGCTTCAGGTTCAGATCCACTTCTCGGGGATCGATCCGGCCGCGCGTCTCGCGCAGAGCCAGCGCTTCGCGGGAAGAATAGCCGTTGTGCCGCGTCACGAACTGTTTGATCGAGAGGAACGGGTAGTGCTCCACGGCGGCCTCGAGCCGCCCCACCGTGCCGTCCACTTTGAGCGACTCGTGGATCACGCCGTCGTAGACCGCCCGGTCGCGGCGGAAAAGATGCAGGCTGTAATGGTACCATCCGCCGTGGCGCATCCAGCGCCCGAGAAAGAAGTTCTTTTTGCGGAATTCGAACGCCGCGTGAGGGGTGCCCCGCTCGAGGACGCGCAGCACCGCGTCGCGGAAGCCCGGCGTCGCGCGCTCATCGGGATCGATGTGAAAGCACCAGTCGGACGTCGCCTTCGAGGTGCCGAGATTGCGCTCCGTGCAGAAGCGGTAGCCGTCCCAGCGGTTCTGGAACACCTTGTCGGTGTACCGCCGGCAGACCTCGACGGTGCGGTCCGTGCTGAACCCGTCGATCACGACGATCTCGTCCACCCAGGGCGCCACGCTCTCGAGCGTGCCCCGTACGAGGTCCTCGCAGTTCTTCGTCATGATGACCGCGCTGATCGTCTGGCGGGCCGGACGGCCCGCCGCGGCCGCGCGCTCGCCCGTGCCCTCGGCGGCCGCGCGCGTCAACGGGGCTTCCCGGACGGGGTCTGGCGCGCCGCGCGCTTGAGCTCCCAGTACTTGGCGAACGAGAGGAACTGGTACATCCCGGAGTTCACCGCCAGGAAAAGCCCGGGCACGCCGTCCTTGTAACCTTCCTTCATGAAATACGCGCGGCAGAAACGGTCGACGGTCTTGCGGACGGTGGAAAAAGCGCCGATCTTCCGCTTTTCCCGGAACCACTTCCGGGCCTCGAGGTCGGTCTGGCGGTCAAGTTTGGCGATCGCGTCGGTGAAATCACGGTAGGTGTAATGGAGGATGTCGTTCTTCAGCGCGCCGCGCGGGTCGGGCATGTACGCCTGCGGGTGCACCTCGGCGAGCTCGTCGTAGCGGAACTTGTCCTTGCGGAAGAGCCGCAGCTGGGCCGACGGGTACATGCCGCCGTGGCGAACCCAGACGCCGCCCAGGAAATTGCGGCGCGGGATCGTGTAGCCGTTGCAGTCGGGGGTCCCGGCGAGGAGTCCGGCGATCTCCAGGGCCAGCTCGGGGGTCACGCGCTCGTCGGCGTCGAGGCTCAAGATCCATTCGTTGCGCGCCAGCGCGTACGCGAAATTGCGGTGCTTGCCCTCGATGTCCATCGCGCGCACGTGCACGGCGCCGGTGAACTCCCGCGCGATGCCGGCGGTGCCGTCAGTCGATTCGTCGTCGAGCACGACGATCTCGTCCGCCCAGTCGGTGACGCTCCGCAGGCAGTCCCGCAGGCGTCCGGCCTCGTTCTTGGTGATCACGACCACCGAGACGGGCACCCGGCGGTCAGGCAGCACGGCACACCGCCATCAGGTCGATGCAGCCGTCCAGATCGGAGCGGCGGCGCCAGCGGAAGTCCCTCACGCCGATCCGGCCGTAAAAATTGTCGACCGGGTTCAGGCGGGCCGGAAGCGCCCGGAAGACGCCCAGTTTCTTCGCGCGCTCGAACAGCGCGTGGGACGGGGTCGGATAGAGCCCGTACATCTCGACGGTCGAGAAAAAAGGCCCGAGGAAATCCCCGTATTCCCGGGGCTCGAACTCACGGTCGTGATGCGGGCTTTTCTCATAAGGCCTGCCGGGCTTGCGGTTCTTCTTCAGGTTGAGCGTCGACAGGCACGCGGCGCCGCCGGGCTTGAGCACCCTCCGGATCTGCCGCGCGTAATCCGGCAATAAAGCGCTCGGGATGTGCTCGACGACCTGGAATGAGACGACCAGGTCGAACGAGCGGTCGGGGAAGGTCAGTTGCGTGGCGTCCATCCGGGAAAAAGCCAGCGCCGGATCCGGGTACCTGCGGCGCGCGCGCTCGACGTTGGCCTCGAAAAGGTCCACCGCGTGCACTTGGCGAACCCCGGGACGCGATGCCAGGAACGAAGCCCCGTAACCGTCCCCGAAACCGATCTCCAGCACGTCGGGGCCGGCGTGACGGGCCGCGAAGTGGTAGGCGGACAGATGTTTGGCGACGAAGCGCGCGGACTCCGCCGAAGGGTCGATCCCGCCGTGCTCGGTGACCTCGAAACAGCCCTGCTCCATCGCGCTTCTGCCCTCCCCCGGTCCGCGTCCGTCCGCGTCTGCTCTGTCCAGTATCATATAGAAATCCGGCCCAATCTTAAATGATTTCTTCGAGCGCCCGCAGGACTTTCTCCGCGGGCAGAAGGTCCAGGCAACGGCGCTCATGCGCGCAGGGCGGAAAGCGGAAATCCCGGTAACAGGGGCGGCACGGAACGGGCTCGGTGACGACCGCGTGACGCGTGTCCGTTCCGTACGGCCCGTACACCCGCTCGTCCACCGGCCCGAACACCGAAACGGTCGGCACCCCGAGCGCGTTGGCCAGATGCAAAAGCCCGCCGTCGTTGCAGAGGAGCGCCGCCGAGGCCCGCAGGAAGGCCGCGGCACGGGCGATCGGATGGCCTGCCAGGACCAGGGACGGCACGCCCGGCAGCGCCGCCGCGGTACGGTCGAGAAGCTCCCGTTCCGCGCGGTCGCCCAACAGAAGGACCTTCACGCGGCGGCGCGCGGCCGCGAAGCGGCCGGCGGCCTCCGCGAAACGTCCGGGGTCCCACTGTTTGTAGACCGCGTTCGCTCCCCAGCTGCGGCCGCCGCCGGGCGCGACGGCGAGAAAAAGATCCTCTCCCGGAACGAACCCGGCTTTGCGCAGGATCCGTTTGACCTCGGCCGTATCCTCCTCGGGGATCCGCAGCGGCAGACGGGCGGCCCCTCTTTGGGCCGGCAAACCCAGCGCGGCCGCCAGATCCAGCTGGGCTTCGGCAACGGGCCGGTCCGCGTACCCGCGGAACGGCACCCTCCGCGTCAGGAAAGTCCCCCGCCCCCGGTAGTCGAAGCCGATGCGGTCCCGGATCCCGAGCCACCACCCGAAGAACGCGTACTCACGGCCGAGCGAGACGTCGATCAGGGTGTCGTACCCGAATTCCCGGACCGTCCCGAGCAGGCGGCGCAGTTTGCCGGCAAAGAAGAGCGGTCCCTTGCGCCACAGGCGCCGGAAAAGGTCCCGGTTGAAAACGAACGTACGGTCGATCGAGGGGTCCAGGCGCACGATCGCCTCGGTGCGCTCGTTGCAGATGAAACCGATCTCGAGTTCCGGCATCGCGCGGCGCAGCGATTCGACCATCACAAGCGTGAAAAGGACGTCGCCGATCCCGAACGGGTTGACGACCAGGACGCGCTTCACCGCGCCACGGAACGGCCGAGGGCCAGTACCTGGCGCGCGGCGGTCCAGACTTCATCCGCCGAGATCTCGGCGGCGGGGTTGCGGATCACGCGGCTGTGGGGATCGCGGGGTCCCCAGCGGCGGGGGTCGCTGCCGGCCGCCTCGGCCGGATAGAGCGCCACCACCGGCGTGCCGGAGATCCAGGCCACGTGCACCGGCCCGCTGTCGACCGAGACCAGCGCCCGGACGCTCGGGTGATGGAAGAACGCCACCAATTGCGCGAGCGACAACCGGCCGGTCAGGTCCAGGAGGGGCACCCCGGCCGACGCGGCCACGCGCCGCGAGACTTCCGTCTCTTCCGCCCCGCCCACGAGGACGACCGCCGCCTCCGGGGCCGCCGAACGGCAGACCGCCGCGAAGCGCTCCTCCGGCCAGCGCTTGAGCGGGTCGGAGGTCCCCGGATGCACGGCCAGGACGGGCTTTCCGGCAGGAAGACCGGCGAGCAGCCCCTCGACGTCGCGCGCCGCGCGCGGATCGGCGGGCAAAGCGATCGTTCCGTCCCATGCCCTGTCGGAGGCCAGGCTGGCCAGCTCCAGATTCAGGTCGATCTCATGGCGGCTGCCGTCCCGGCCTCCCGGCGGCAGACGCTTGGTGAGAAGAAAACCCCATTTACGGGCGTAACCCAGCCGGTGCGGGATCCCCGCCAGGAAGACGAGCGCGTGGAGGAAGCGGTCGGGATTCGAGACCACCGCGATCTCGAAGGCCGCCGCGCGGACCCGTTCGATCAAACGACGCTTTTCGGAAAAATTCGAGCGGATGCGCGCCATGTCGACGGCCATCACTTCATCAAGGTCCGGATGCCCTTTCAGGAGGCCCGCGACGGACCCGTCGACAAGCGCGGTGAGCCACGCCTTCGGGAAGGTCTGGCGCAAAAGGCGGATGGCCGGCAGGTTCATCAGAACGTCGCCGATCCGGTCGGTGCGGATGAAAAGGATCCGCCGGACCTCCGGGGTCACCGGGCGGCTCCGCGGCGAACGATCGTGCGCACCGCCCAGGCGAACCCCAGGCAGAACCACAGCAGGTTGATCAAGAGCAGGGATTGGAGGTTCGTATCGAACGCGCTGTGGGCCAGGAACGCCAGGATCCCGAAAACAAGCGCCCAGCCGAGCGCGGCCGGGAACGGTCCGGCGCGCGCGTCCCGCAGCGCCGACACGGTGCCCGCCAGCATGTAGACGAGGAGCGCCAGAAAAGCCGCAAGTCCGAGCAGGCCGATCTCGGCGGCGATCTGGAGATACCCGTTGTGCGCGTACTGGTTGTCGATCTTGGAGCCGGGGGCTTTGAAGCGCGGTTCGTTCCTGGAATAGGTGTTGATGCCGAGTCCCACCAGCGGACTGTGGCGGATCATCCGCAGGGATTCCCCCCAGAGCTCGCGGCGCTCGACCACGGTCCCCCCTTCCCGCCAGAGCGACCCGATCCGGTGCCGCACCAGCGGCGGCGACAGGAAAAGCGTCCAGAGCGCTCCGGCCGCCAGGAGAGCCGCCACCAGGCGGCTGCGGCGCACGATCGCCCACAAGAGCAGCATGACCGCCACGCAGAGCCAGGCCGCACGCGCGTAGGTGCCGACGAGACATCCGGTCGTGAGCGCCCAGCCCGCCCAGATAAAAACACGGGCGCGGATGCCCGGGAACGCGCGGGCGTCCTGCGCGGCGCCCATGAAGAGGAAGAAAACGAGGCTCAAGTAAGCCGAGAAATCATTCGCGTGCTTGAAGGGCCCGGTCAGGCGCCGGGTATCCCCGGAATACGGGGTCATCGTCCGGCCGGCCACCAGGTCCCTGCCGGTAAATCCCTGGAAGACCGCGTCCAAACCCATCGCGAACGCCACTCCCAGGAACCACAGGAACAGACGCTTCGCTTTGGGCGCGTCGTCGATCGCGTAGGCCACGCTCAAGCAAAAGAGCAGGCCGCGAAAAACACGGAAGATCCCCCGGAGCGAGGCGTACGGATACTCCGTCTGCGTGAACGAGAGGGCCGCGGCGGCCAGATAGACGGCCATCCAGACCGCGAGGGCGCCACGGAACGGCGAGGCGTCGCGGTCGCGCCACATCGCCAGCACGCACAGACCCATAAAGACCGACGCGGTGATCTCGAAGAGCGAGATCGAGACCGCCATCGACGGGATCACGGTCAGGAGAACGCCGTAGGCGATCTCTTTCAGGCGTCCGGCCCGCGCAGCGGCGGCAGGGACCGCGAGCGTGTCAGTACGCATTGCGGCGGGCGAAGAACGTCATGAAAAGGACTTTCAAGTCAAAGGCCAGCGACCAGTTCTCGATGTAGAACAGATCGAACTTCGTGCGCTCCTCGATCGACGTGTTGCCGCGGAGGCCGTTCACCTGGGCCCAGCCGGTCAGCCCCGAACGGATCATGTGACGCGCCATGTAGCGCGGGATGTCCTCCCTGAACTGGCTCACAAAGAACGGGCGCTCGGGCCGCGGGCCCACCAGGCTCATGTCCCCGGCCAGGACGTTCCAGAGCTGCGGCAGCTCGTCCAGATTGTTGCGGCGCAGGAACGCCCCCAGCCGCGTGCGCCGCGGATCGTCCTCTTTCGTCCACACCGGGCCGCTCTCCCGCTCGGCGTCGATCCGCATGGTCCGGAATTTGTACAGCTTGAAACGGCGGCCGTCCTGGCCGATGCGTTCCTGCACGAACAGGATCGGGCCGGGCGAGTCGAGCCGTACGAGCAGCGCGATGAGCGCGGTCAGCGGCAGGACCAGCGGCAGGGCCGCCGCCGAAAAAACGACGTCCATCGCGCGCTTCAGCACCCGGTTCTCCCACTCGCCGAGCGGCGAATCCGTGAACGACAGGATCGGCACCCCGCCCAGATAGGTCACGCTCATCTTGGCCGCGATCAGGCCGAACACGTCCGCGATGCGCCGGAACGTGAGCATCTCCTTCTCGCACTCGCAGAGAAGCCGCAGGAGATCCTCCGCCGGAAGCTGCCGGGCCAGCACGACCTCGTGGACCTGATGATGGGAGCGGGCCAGCGCCGGCAGGTCGTCCATCCGGCCGAGGACCGGGACCCCGTCGACCTCGGACCCGACGGACAGCGTGTCGTCCAGGATGCCGATCACACGCGTGCTGAAACGCGGATGCTGGCGGTAGAAGCGAACGAGCTTCGTCGCGTTCTCGTCGCAGCCGAGGAGCAGGACGTTGCGGTGGCTGCCGCGGCGGTCGTCCACCCACATCACCAGGAGCCCGAGCCCGAAGCGGGCCATCGACAAGCCCGTCGCCAGGATCACCCCGGCGCTCACCAGGAACGTGCGCGAAAAACTGAAACCGCGGAAGAAGAACGTGACGGCCGTCAGCATCAGCGTGCTCGAGAAGAGCGCCTTGCAGACGCGGGCGATCTCCGCTGGAAAGGTCCACTCGCGGGAGGAGCGGTACAGCCCGAAGAAGCGCAGGAAGAACACGACGATCGCGACGATCAACCAGAACGAACGGTGATAGACCGGGTAGTCCGGCGCGCCCAGCGTGCTGGAGAACCAACCGCTCTCGAAACGGGTCCAGAAGACCGTCCGCAGCAGCGCGTAAGAGACCGTGACGTCGAGCGCCAGCTGCAGCCAGGGCAGGAAGGAATCGCGTTTGCGGCGGCGCGGAACGATCATCGCGCCACCGGCGTTTTTTCGCGCATGAAATCCTCGACGTACGTGCGGACTTCGCCCGCGAAACGTTCCCGCGAGAAACCGAGCGCCTTGGCGCGCGCGGCGTCCGGGTCGACCGGCGAGGTGTCCAGCCGGCGGAGCGCTTCGCGGAGGGCCTCGACGTCGGGCGCTTCGAAAAAAACACCCGTCTTTCCGGATTCGACCGTCTCGAGCGCTCCGCCTTTGGCGTACGCGACCACCGGACAGCCGCAGGCCTGGGCCTCCACGGGCACGATCCCGAAATCCTCTTCGCCCGGGAAGAGAAGCGCCCGCGCGCGGCGGTAATGGTCGCGGATCACCTCGTCGCTCTGCCATCCCAGGAAGCGCGCGCCCGGACCGGCCGACCGCTCGAGCGCGGCCCGCTCGGGGCCCTCCCCGATCACCACGACGGGGACCCGGGCCTTTGCCGCGGCGGCCAGTGCCAAACCCACCCTCTTGTAAGGCACCAGCGCCGAGACCACGAGATAGAAATTCTCGCGCGTGACGGGCGCCGGCGTGTAGAAGTCGGTGTCCACCGGCGGATAGATCACGTCCGCCTCGCGCCCGTAACAATCGCGGATGCGGCGGCGGATGTGCTCCGAGATCGCCACAAAGCGGTCCACCCGGCGGCTCGTGCGGACATCCCATTCCTTCAGGCGCTCGATCGTGGCCCGCAGGATCGAGCGGGTCAACGGACCGCGGCCGCCGAAGTACTCCTCGAAGAGCGCCCAGGCGTAGCGCATCGGGGTGAAACAATACGACAGATGGCGGGCGCCTTCGGGTTTGCGTACTCCCTTGGCGACGCAATGGCTCGTCGAGATGACCAGGTCGCAGCTCTCGAGACGGAGGGACTCGACCGCGGACGGAAAGAACGGCAGGTAATAGCGGTAGTGGCGGAAGACGCCGGGGAAACCCTGGACCCGCGACGTGCGGACCGGGTGGGACGCGATCGCTTCGGAGATCTTTCCGGGCTCGCGGAAAAGCGTGTAAACGGGGCTCTCGGGGTAAAGCTGGCAGAACACCTCGAGGCACTTCTCCCCGCCGCGCATCCCGTTGAGCCAGTCATGGGTGAGGACGACTTTCAAGGGTCTCTTTCTGATGGCGCCGCCGCACGCGAGGGCCCCCGGCCGGGGCCGCTCGGTCAGGCCAACGCCTGTTGATAGACCTGGAGGGTTTGCTCGGCTGTCTTCCGCCATGAAAAATGGCGGGCCCTGTTCATCGCAGCGACAGACATCTTTTGACGTAACTCTCTGTTTTGCAAAACATTATATAGAACGGCCTCCAGGGCGTCAACCCGTTCGGGGTCAAAGTAGACCCCTTCGGGACCCAGCACCTCGGGCAGACTGGAACGGTCCGAGGCCAGGCACGGCGCGCCGCAGGCCATCGCCTCCAGAAGCGGCAGGCCGAAACCTTCGATCAGAGAAGGTATGACGAAGGCGTCCGTCAGGCTGTACAAGGCCGCCAGCTCCGGATCCGATACGACCCCCAGATGCCGGACGAACGGTTTGGAGTCCACCAGGTCCATGAGAGCCTTCTGCCGGGCATCCTTGCGGCCGACGAGCACCAGCTCATGCGGCAGGCCCCGCTCGCGCAAACGCTCGACCGCCCGGATGAGCAGCTGGACGTTCTTATGGGGTTTCAGTGTCCCGACGTGGAGGATGAACGGTTTTTCCAGGTGTTTCTCCCGGCGGACGCGGTCCAACGCGCGGGCGTCGTCTTGGAGCGGACGGAATTCCGCCGAGGCGGCCTCGGGCGTGACGAAGATCCGGTCGCCCGGGATCCCGGCGTTCTCGATCAGGTCCCGGCGCGTGGCCTCCGACACCGTCAGGACCGCCGCGGCCCGCCGGCGGATGCGGCGCAGAAGGAAACGGAGATAGGCGGGCCCGAACGCCGAACGCGAAGCCGCCGGATCGTGCAGATACAGGAGGTCGTGGACGGTCACAACGAGCGGGCCGGGCCATCCGAGAGGCACGTTGAAGTGGGGCACGTGCAAAAGCGCGGCCCCGCGCGCCAGGCGCGGGACTTCGAAGTGCTCCCGGATCGAATAGATGCGCGAGGTGCTGGCGCGGTATTCCGAGCCCGGTCCCCGCTCCAGGTCCGGACGTCCGCCCGCGATCAGGAGGAAGCGCCAATCGGGGGTCGTCGCGAATTCCCTGGCGAGCTGGCACACATAGCGGCCGATCCCCGGGTGGTCCCACATCCGCGCGTCGAGCGCGACGAGCGGCGGCATGACGGGCGATCGTCAGAACAACGTGTAGATGAACGGCGCCAGAGCCGAGCCCTGGCTGAAGACGATCAGCGCCCCCAGGAGCACGAGAGTCACGACGATCGGCGTCAGCCACCATTTCTTGCGCTGGGCGAGAAAACCCCAGAACTCGCGCAGGATGGAGAACTTGCTCATACGCCCCCCTTGTTTGACCGCTTTTAGACCAGACCCTCGACCTCGGGCGCGCAACGGCCGTTCACGTACTGCTCGTGCATCCAAAGCGCCTGGACCGCGAAGAGCGTGGCCCAGGTGTTCAGATGCATGCGGGAGAGGCCGTCCGGGGCCGTGCCGTAAACAAAACCGCCCTGCTGGGCCCCGCCCACCTGATACTGGAACGACTCCAGAGCGCGCCGGACGGTCTCGAGCAGGACCGGCCGGTCCGGACCGCGCCGGGGATCCAGACTGTGAAGCAGGGAGCCGGCGCGCAGGAATTGCGCCAGAACGTCGCTGCGCCCGTAGACCTGGAAGTTCCCGTGCCGGAAAATGGTCGGAACGGCGCCGTCCGGAGTGACCCCCTTGGCCAACCAGTCGAACCCCCGCTGGGCCGTCGTCAGATAATCCCGGCGCCCGAGATGATGCCCCGCGTACAGGAAGCCCTCGAGGGCGTAGCACAGCGGGTGGGAGAACGTGCTCCCGTCCTTCGTATCGGTGACGATCCTGCCGTCCGTTCGCTGGAAACGGCGCAGGCGGTCGAGAAGGCGGGTCGCCGCTTTCCGGTAGCACTCGCCCCAGCCCAGACGATAAGCGTCGATCAGCGGCAGGGCCAGTTTCGCGTGGAACGCCCCTCCCTGCTGGGACCACTTGTCGCCGTCGGGGAAAAGCTTGCCCCGGCGCACGTCGTAGACCCCGCCGAACGTTCCGTCCGGGCGAAGGCAGCGTTTGAGAAGGAAATCCAGGGTCCGGCGGGCGGCCTCAGCATATTCGGGCCGTTTGGAGGTCTTGTAAAGCTGCTGGAAACCGTAGGCGACGACGGCGCTGTCAAAGACATACCCCCGTCCCCCCTCGAAAGACAGGAGCGGTGACGTATGGTAACTCGCCAGGTACTTGCGGGTCCGCACCGCGCCTTCAAGCGTCATGGCGTTGCGCAGGAGCCATCGCGCGGCCCGGTGGGCGCGCGGGGCCAGCCGCAGGGTCGGAAAGAGCCTCTGGGAGAACAGCATGCCGCTGATGAAATACCCGCTGATCTCGGAGTAAAGGAACGGGCGGATCTTCGTATCGAGCTCGTACCAGCCGGCGACGCCGCCGCTGCACTTCGCATTGCGCGACAGGCTCTGGATCCCGGAATTCATGAGCCATTTCACGGCCATCGCCAGCGGCGAAGGCGAGGCCGAGGATTCGGGGACGTGGGTCGCGGCGGCGAGATCGGCTTTTTTCGTGCTGAACGTGCGCCCGCTCTCCGAGTCCCGGAAGAACACCATGGTTGCGGATTCACGCTGCTTCAGCAGCCGCCTTCCCTTCTCCGAGACGAAACCCACCACGCGCGCCGGAGACCCGTACGCGAGCGCAAAATCGGGGATGTCCCGGGTCACCAGCGAATCCGCCCCGATCATCGCGTAGCGCCCGATGTTCACGTGCGGCAGGACGGTCGTGTTGGCTCCCACCGAAGCGCCCTTGCGGACGTACCACGAACCTTCGCGTTCCATCAAGCGGATCACGTTGGCCCGCGGCCACGGATCGTTCGTGAAGACCACGCCCGGCCCGATGAACACATCGTCCTCGATGACGATGTTCTTGTAGAGCATGGCCTTGTTGTGGATGTTCACGTTGTCGCCGACCACGACGTTCTTGTCGACGTAGGAGCTGTTGCCGATCATGCAGTTGCGGCCGATCCGGGCGGTCTCGCGGATCTGCACATAAGCCCAGATCCGGGTCCCCGCTCCGATCTTCGCCTCGGGCGAGACCGTGGAAGTCGGGTGCATGAAATGATCCTTCACCGGGATCAGGGATTCCCGGGCCAGGACTTCCGTTGTGATGTTCCTTCTTTCAACGGGCATGATGGCCTCCTCGCAAGACCGTCCCGAATGGGCCGACGCGTTATCCTATCTCAAAATCCTAGCGAACGCCAGCCTCCTCGAGCGCGGCGAGGACCTCCTCGGCCCGGATCAGGGCCAGGCAGGGATGGCCGGACACCACGCACCGGTCCAGATGGCAGGGCACACAGGGAACCTCCGGCCGGCGCAGCACCCGCGCGTTCTCCGCGAGCGGCCGCCAGCGGGCGAACTCGTTGGTGCCGCTGTAAAGGAAGACCGCGGGCGTCCCGCAGGCCGAGGCCAGATGGGCCGGGCCGGAATCCGGCCCGACGAACGCGGCCAGACGGCTCGCAAGCCATGCCAGCTCCCTCAACGCCGTGCGGCCGCGCAGGTCCATGGTCCCGGCGGGTGCGGTATCCTCTCCGGCGGACGGCCGCGGCCCGACGAGGACCAGCCGCCGGCCGGGAAACCGTTCCCGGAACAGCTCGAAAAAACGGCGGCGGTTCTCGATCGGCCAGTTCTTGGCGGGCGTGCCCGCCTCGGCGTGGAACCCGACGTCCCGGCCCTCCGCGAGACCCCACTCCCCGCGCGCCTTCGCCGCGAAAACGCGGTTCTCCTCCTCGCTGAAATAGACCCGCGGCGGCGGGTAACCGGAACGGATCCCGAGCTCTCCCAGCACCGCCGTCAGGTGCTCGGTCTCGTGCGCTCCCTCCCGCCAGACCAGTTCCCTCGTCAGAAAAAATCCACCCCCGGTGATCCCGTACCCGATGCGCTGGCGCGCGCCAGCCAGGAAAAGCGCCGCGTTCTCCCGGAGATCGCCGCGGGGGGCGAGCGCCACGTCTACGCGCCGTTCGCGGATCCGGCGGACGATCCCGGCGAATCCCGGCGAAAACGGCGAACGGCGGTAGCGCGCTCCGGCGAACCAGGGCGGATCGTAGACCAGCGTTTCGTCGACGAACGGATTGTTCTCGAGGAGCGGCGCGCCCCAGCTGGAGGTCAGGAAGATCACGCGGCTCTTGCGGAAGGATTCCTTGACGGCTTTGGGGAGGCCCAGCGCCAGCACGATGTCGCCCAGGTGGTCGAGCCGGACGATCAGGACGGTCCGCACGTCAGCCGGGACGGTCTGGGACGGGCGGCGCAGCAGGGCGTAGCCGACCGCGTCGAGCGCCGACGCCGCGATCGCGAGAGAGCGTTTGCGAAAAACATATTTCATCGGCGGCGCCCCCGGAGACGGTGCCGAAGAAGCCACGCGACCGCCGCCAAACCGTCCTTCCAGCCGATCTTCTTGCCCTCCCGGTAGGAGCGGCGCTCGTACGCGACCGGCACCTCGACGATCCTTTCACCGGCCAGCAGGAGCTTCGCGGTGATCTCGACCTCGACCTCGAAGCCGGTCGACCGCAGGTTCAGCCCCTGCCACGTCGCGCGGCGCAGCATCTTGTAACAGGTCTCCATGTCGGTCAGCCGGGAACCGAAGAGCAGGTTGGTCAGCGCGGTCAGGAAAAAATTGACCGAGCGGTGCCAGAACGGCACCGAGCGGCGGCTCTCGCGCAGGAAGCGGGAGCCGTAGACCGCGTTGGCGCGCGTGCGCTCCATCGCTTCGACGAGGACCGCGTAATCCTTGGGGTCGTATTCGAGATCGGCGTCCTGGACGATCAGCGCCTCGCCCCTCGCCGCGGCGATCCCGGTGCGGACCGCCGCGCCCTTGCCGGCGTTGCGCGGATGCGTCAGCACGTTGAACCCGGGGCGGCCGGCGTAACGCTCGCGAAGGATCGCCGCGGTCCCGTCGGAAGACCCGTCGTCCACGATCACGATCTCCTTGTCGATCGGGACGGCCGCGACCAGGTCCACGATCCGCCGGATCGTCCTCACCTCGTTGTAGACGGGGATGATCACCGAGAGCCGCGGCGCCGTCAAGGTCCCGCTCCGGATCTCGGGCGGAAGAGGTAGAGCGTCGTGATCGCCTCTTCCCCGCCGAAACGCTGGGCTGGGCCCGCCGGCTCGTAGCCCGCTCCGGCGAAGCGGTCGACGAGCGCGCGGCGCTGCCGTTCGGCGACGTCGGGATGCATGTTCGAGCCGTCCATCACCCAGACGAGGCGGAACCGGGACGAGGGCCCCGAGGGCGGAAGGTCCGAAAGTTCGGCAAAATACGCGGCCCGAAAACGGCGGTCCAGCACGCGCTGGTAGTACTCCGCCTGGGGGCCGAGGCCGCAGACCGCGTCGGCGGCGGCCGCGTGGTCGAGCACGTGCACCACCAGGGCGCGGTAGTCCTCTTTATGGATCGCGTCCGTCGGCGAAAGGACCGCGCGGGCGCTGCCGTAACCGGCCACCAGCGCGTAAGTGAACAGGAAGATCCCCGCCGCCGCGCGGCCCGAAGCGGCGGCGCCGCGCGCCGCCAGCACGAAGAAGAACGGCGCCGCGAAGACCAGGTAACGGGCGTCCAGACGGATCGGGTAAACGACGGCCAGGAACGCGACCGGCGCCGCGAGCACTGCCGATCCCAGCACGAAGAGCTCCCGGCGGCGAACGAAGAGTTCCCGCAGGGTCCGCGCCGCCAGGGCCGTCGCCGCCAAGGCCGAGAGGGCCGAAAGCCAGAAAAAGGGGTCCCCCGCGAGCCGGGCCTTTACGGTCTCCACGGTGATCATCGAATACTGGTACCCGTTGGTGAAATGCCAGAAGATCCCCAGGACCTTCTTGGCGATCAGGGGGACCGACGTGTACTCGTGCACGCGGCCGGGCGCGAACATATGCTCGCGGAACACGGCCTGGTAGGCGATGAGCCCCAGGGACGGGAACGAAACAAAAAGCGCGACCCGGTGAAAACGGGCCAGGCGCGCGGCGGCGGTCTTGCGTTCGCCGTGAAAAACGATCCAGCCCAGGCACGCGGTCAGCGCCGCGAGCCAGAACCAGGCGTAATGCTCGACGTAGATCGTGACGACCGCAACGGCCGCGTAAGCGGAGGCCCATCGGCCCGATGCCGGCCGGGCGAGCGCGCGCAGGAACAAAAAAGTCCCGAGCGTCACGAGAAAACCGAACAGGCTGTAACTGCGGACCTCGTTGGAGGATTGCAGCCAGTATGGCGAAAGCGCCGCCAGGAAGAGCGCGATCCGTCCTTCCCTCGGTCCGTAGATCTCGCGCGTCAGGGCGGCGAGCGCCGCCAGGAGCCCCGCCCCCGCAAGGAACGACGGCAGGCGGAACGCCCATTCCGAACCGCCCAGCAGGCCCGTCACCGCATGCAGCACCAGAAAATAAAGCGGCGGGTGGACGTCCGCGACGGAGCCGCGCAGCACCTCGAGCGTCCCTTGCCGGGCGAGCGCAATGCTGAACCACTCGTCGCCCCAGAAGGACTTCGGCGAGAACAGCATCAGGGTCCGGAGCCCGACGCCGGCCGCCAGGAGGAGCGCGGTCATTTCCGGGCGAGGGCCTCTTCGTAGAACGAGAGCGTCGCTTGGGCGACCCGGTCCCAGGTAAAACGCTCGCGCACCCGTTCCCGGGCCCCGCGCGCGGACGGCGCGGCGAGCGCGGCGTCCAGGCGCCGGCGGATGTCCGCCGGATCGGCGGGGTCGAGATAATCCGCGGCGTCCCCGAAGTATTCGCGCGTGCTGCCGCCCGAGGTCACCACCAGCGGCGCGCCGCACAGAGCGGCCTCGAGCGCGGCCAGGCCCGGGGTCTCGAACCACCCCTGGAGGGCGAAGACCGAACAGGCCGCGTACGCGGATTTGAGCCGCTTGTCGCCGTGGGGCATCGCGGGAACGAAACGCACGAACCCTTCTCCTTCTTTCCGGCAGCGCGCGTAGTAGTCCTCGTACCCGGTCACCGGGTCCCCGATCAGCACCAGCGGCGCTTTCGAAGCGAGCCCCCGGGCCGCGCGCACGAGGTTCAGCTGGTTCTTGCGCGGCTCGATGCGCCCCACGCTCAGCACGAAACGGTCCGCCCCGATCTCACGCCGGAAAACGGCGGGATCCGCCCCTTCCGCGAAGCCGGGGTCCACCCCGTTGGGGACCACGCGTATCTTGGAGGGCGGGATCGCGAACAGACGCCGGATCTGTTCCTTTTCCATCTCGGAATTCGGGAACAGGAGATCGGAGAGCAGGAGGAGCTTCCGGCGCGCCGAAGGAAAGGAGGGCCAGACGACCTTCATTCCGTGGCGCAGGATCAGATCGAGTTTCTCGCGCGGGCCGCCGTCGGTGAAGAACGCGCGCCGGGCATCGGACCACAGGACGGGGCTGGTGACCACCGGCACGCCGCGCGCTTTGGCCACTTCGGCCAGGCCCAGGCAGTCGCGGACGGAGCTAAAAACATGCAAGAGATCGTAGTCGGCGAGTTTCGAGCGCCAGGGGTCGAAGAGATCGACGGACACGCCGAGCTTGAGCAGGTACTCGCGCGTTTTTTCGAGCTGGACCTCCCCGCCTCCCGGGTTCTGGAACGCCGACGGGTAGGTGAAGAACGCGACCCTCAACCGCCCAGGCCTTTTTCGACGGCGTTCACGATGCGGCGCCCGCTCTTGCCGTCGCCGAACGGATTGCGCCAGTTGCGCTTGACGGCGATCATGCGGCGCGCCAGGCGCAGGATGGCCTCCGGTTCACGGCCCGCGATCGCGTTGGCGCCGACCTCGACGGTCTCGGGCCGCTCGGTCGTCGTGCGGAGCGTCACGCAGGGCACCCGCAGGATGCAGGCCTCCTCCTGGACACCGCCCGAATCACTCAAGATCAGCTCGGCATGCTCTTCCAGACGGATGAACTCGAGGAACCCGACCGGCTCGACCGGACGGATCCCTTCGGGCAGCGAGAGCCCCAGGTGCTTGAGACGCCCCACCGTGCGCGGGTGGATCGGGAAAAGGATGGGTGTCCGGAACGCCGCGGACACACGGCGCAGGCCCTCGAGGATGGGGGCCAGGGCGCTCCTGTGATCGACGTTCTCCTGGCGGTGCAGGGTCATGAGGAAATACTTGCCCCCTTTCGGCACCCACCGCGAGAGCGCGACCTTCTTCTTGGCCAGGCGCAGGTTCTCCTGGAGCGCGTCGACGATCGTGTTGCCGGTGACGAGGACCTTCTTCCGGTCGATCCCTTCGTCGAGAAGGGTGCGGCGCGCGCCTTCGGTGGGCGCGAACAGATGGTCCGAGAGATGGTCCGAGACGATACGGTTGATCTCCTCCGGCATCTGGCGGTCGTAACTGCGCAGGCCCGCCTCGACATGCCCGAGCTTCACGCCGGGCAACTTCGCGGCGGCCAGCGACCCGGCGAGCACGCTGTTGGTGTCGCCCTGCACGAGGACCGCGCCCGGGTTTTCGGCGATCAGGATCCGCTCGATCTCCTCCAGCATCCGGCCGGTGTGCTCGCCGTGACGGTTGCCTCCGCTCGAGCGCACCGAGAGCTGATGGTGCGGCTGCGGCAGCTCGAGGTCCCTGAAGAAGACCCGGTCCATCTCGTACGAGTAATGCTGCCCGGTGTGGATCATGAAATAGGGGCGGCGGGTGCGGTGCAGCAGGCGGATCACGGAGCTCAGCTTGATGATCTCGGGCCGCGTCCCGAAAACGACGGCGATCTTCCTGGATTTGCGATGGCGTTTCACTCGGATCGTCCCTGATGGTCCCCTGTGGCCCTGCGGTCCCCGGACTCCCAGTGCTTGGCCCGGCGCACGAATTCATAATACGCGCTCAAAAAAGCGAACAAAACCCCTTCCGGGCCGTCGAGGAAAGCGCGCTGTACGAAAAGCCGCCTGACGAGGACCGCGAACGGACGGACCCACATTCTACCAGAAGCCGGCGGCGTGTTTCTATCCCGCAGAAGCTCGGCTTCGATCGAGGTGTAGTGGTTGAGCTTGCGCATGTACTCGCCGACCGACGGCGTGGAGAAATGCCGGAGCGGCCGCTCGAGGACCGGCAGCGGCCCGTCGAGCCGGACGCGCTCGTGCACCTTTCCCTCGAACACCGCCAGGGACCGGCGCACGAGCCGCAGCTGCAGGTCCCCTCCGTGGCCGCCGTGACGCATCCAGCGACCGAAGATCCGGTTCTCGCGGAGGAACCGGTAGCCGTCCGCGCGCGGGCGCTCGACGGCCTCGAGCACTTCCGCGGCCAGCTCCGCGCTGACCCGCTCGTCCGCGTCGACCAGGAGCACCCAGTCCCCCGCGGCCTTGGAGATCCCGAAGTTCTTCTGGGAAGCGAAATCCTCGAACGGGTGCGGGTAGACCCTGGCGCCGAGCGCGGCGGCGACCGGCGCCGTGCGGTCGCGGCTGCCGCCGTCCACGAGCACGATCTCGTCGCAGAACGCCAGTCCCTCCAGGCAGTCGCGGATGTTCCGTTCTTCGTCGAGCGCGATGACGACGGCCGAGAGGCGCGACATGGCTTTCCTCAGGTCCTTCCGAAGATCTCGAGGTCCGGCACCGCCGGCGCCCCGGCGGGCGCGGAAAGCCTCAGCGCGCGGCGGCGCGAGAGCGCCTGCGGCAGCAGCGGCAGCGCCCGGCAGAACCCCGCGAAGAGCTCGGTCCGGAACGTGACCAGCGAGTACGCCAGGCGCGCCGGGAGCCAGACGCACGAGCGCGCGATCAGGCCGGCCTCGAGATTTTTCCACATGAACAGGAACGTGTTGCGCCAATTGATCACGAGTGTGCCGTACGCGCCGAACCGGCGGTGGAAACTCGTTCCACCCTCGTGCCGGACCACACTGTCCGGACGGTACAGGCATTTCCAGCCCCTTTTCTGCGCGCGGAAGCACAGGTCCGCGTCCTCGAGGCGCCCGGGCAGGTACAGATCGTCATAACCGCCGAGTTCGAGGAACTTGCGGCGGTCGAACGCGCCGAAACCGGCGTGAAAGGTCAGCCCGGGCTTGTCGATATCCCGCTCGTGACCGGGATAGCGCGACGAGGACCAGAACACGCCGAAATGCATCCGCGCGCGGGTGCGGCTTCCCTCGTAGGAACCGTCCGCCATCGACAGGCAGCGCGGGGTCACGAAGAAGACGTCCGGACCCTCCAGGAACGGCGCCACCAGGGGATCGACGAAATCCTTCTCGACGCGCATGTCGTTGTTCATCAGGATCAGGATGTCGTCCTCAAGCGCGGCGGCGGCCTCATTATAGGAACAGAGCACACGATTGGAGGCCGCGGTGTAGACCGTCACGTCGAGAAAATGCCGCCGCAGATACTCCGCGCTGCCGTCGGAGCTGCAGTTGTCGACCACTCCGACCCGGCAGTCGTGGCTCGACGCGCGCGCCGCCTCGAGAAAGGACGGCAGGTAGCGCTCCAGGAGCTCCCGTCCGTTGTAATTGAGCAGCAGGATCCGGACGCGCCGCTTCACGGGCGCGGGCGTTTCACGCAGACGAAGGTCATCTGGGCCGCGGTGAGCCAGGGCGCCCGCTTCTCGCACCAGGCTCCGAGCCGCAGGCCCAGCGTGTTGGCTTCATCGAAGGTCCGGCGGTCGCGGAAAATACCGGAAAAGGACACCAGCGCATGCGAATGATCGAGCGGGTGCGCCTCGCGCACCTCGAAGCCCTCCTCCTCGAGGATCCGGGTCAGGTCCCGGCGGCTAAAATACTGCTCCCAGTAGTGGTGTTCTTCGGGCTTCCCGAAGAGACGGCGCAGCCACCCGCGACTCTTGAGAAAATGAACGGGCGTCAGGAGGCGCATGAAGAGATGGCAGCGCGGGACCGCGACGACGAAGACCCCGCCGTCCTTCAGCACCCGCCACGCCTCGCGGATCGCCTGCCGGGGCCCTTCGGTGAAATGCTCGATCACGCCGAGAGAGAGATAACCGCCGTAATAACCCCCGGGACGGTCGATCCGCGTGACGTCCCCCACCCTCACCGGGAGAGACGGGTCGTAGGCGAGCGCCTTGCGGACCGGCTCTTCGTTGTAGTCGATCCCCTCGGCATCGAACCCGAGCTGGCGCAGGCGGATCAGGTACGGCGAGAGCCCGCAGCCGCCCTCCAGGATCTTTTGGCCCTTGGGCAGCACGCGCTCGAAGATCGCCATCTGCTTCTTCACGCGCTCGTACCGGAATATCTCGAGCGAGCGCTCGACCGAGACGTCGCGCCAATTGCGCTCCCAGGCCTCCTGGGTCAGGCGGTCGGTGCGGTCGTTCTTTTCAGTGTGGATCCCCATCCGTCCTCCTAAAAAAACATGTCCATGATGATAACTTCTCCGGCCCGCCGAGTGAAGGATTTTCGGCTAGCGGGCCGGCTTCCGCATCCGGTCGAGCCGCTCAAGAAGGCCCGTGATGAGCCGCTTCGACGCCTCGAGGCTCTCGTCGAGGACCATCTCCGGCGAATCCAGGTGGCTGTGATACTGCGGATAGAGCTCCCCGTCGCGATAGGCCCGGGACAGGCGCAGATGCGGCGCGCCGTCATCCGTGGCGTCCGGGCGCCCGATCACGGGGGACCGCGGTTCGAGTCGGTGAAAGACCTCCCGGACGGAGCGGTCGAACGGCGTGTCCGCCGAGGCGGACAGTTCAAGGGTATGCGTCTGCGGCAGGCCCAGCGCGTCGAGCGACAGGATCCCGGCCATCGACGGGCGCATGGCGCGATGGTTCGAAAAGTACGCCTCGAGCCCGATCCCCTTGGGAGCCAGCGCCAGGCGCACCGTCAGCCACGGATGAGAACGCTCGCGCATCGCGCGGAGGACTTCGATCCCCACGATCGCTCCGGCCAGGCCGTTGTTGGCCTGGCCCGGCCGGTCCAGATGGGCGAAAAGCAGGACCGTCGGAGCGTCCGGGTGTCCGGGGGCCACCCCTTCGGCGACCTTGAGAGTCCCGAAACCGAACGCCGCGCGCACCGAGACCCGGTAGTACGGATCCCGGAGCGCGTCGCGCAGCCGCGCGCTGCAGGCCAGGCCCCAGGCGTGTTCCCCGGCAAAATGGCGGAACGGAACAGCTTCGGGGAGCAGAGGGTGCACCGACAGGTGCCCGACGAGCTCGCTCAAGGCCACCTGGCCCGAGAACGGCTGGGAATACGAGACCGAGTGAAGCGGCGTCTCTTCCGCGGAAAACACGCGATAACCGGAGAGCGTCTCGAGCCAGGCTTCGTGGCAGGTCCATTTTTCGGGAACGAGCGAGCGCCCGACGCGCGCACCGGTCGGGTACTCGAAAACATCCAGCGGGTGCTCGCGCGCCAGCGCCCGGACCGCCGCGTCCATCCCGTCGGAGACCGTATCGCGCGGCAGACTCCAGAGCGCGGTGACAGCCTGCCGCATCGAAGCGTTCGCCGGCCACTCGACGCGCAGCGCGCGGCACGGCGCGGGCGCGGGCGGGCGGCCCTTCCGCCCCGCGACGGTCAGGAAGTACGGCCGCCTCGGCAGGACGCGCTCCACCAGGCGCAGGGCCTCCTCGGCGGCGAGCGCTTCCGCGGTGCCCCAGGACAGGACGGCCGAACGGACAAGCTTCTCGCGGCGGGCCGTCGCCTCGAAATCGTCAAAAACCGGGACGGTGTCCGGATTTGACGGGTCCTGGGCGAAAACGACCTCCTGCCACGCCCGCTCGACGCCGTCCATCCGGACCATTCCGCGGACCAGCCGGTCATACCGGTACGGCACGCCGGCGCGCTTTTCGGCGTAATGAAGGAACGGGGTCGCCACTCCGGCGTTGACGCCCAGAAAAACACCCCCCGCTTTCAGGAAACGTCCCCAGAAACCCTGCTCGCCGAAACACTCGAACGGCGGCTCGCAGGCCGTCAGCTCCGCGGCGCGCGGGCCGACCGCCACGGTCGAGCAAAAAGGATCCGCCGAACGGAGGGCATCCGGAAGACGGCGGACGTATTCGCCGAACGGCGTTCCCGCCGCGTCGTTGGCGGGGTCGAAGGTCCCGGAGCGGTCGAACGAGTCGGAATACGCGGCCGTAACGATCGTTCCGGTGTCCCCGACCGCTTCACGCAGGGCCGCGTAGAGCACGCCGAAGAAAGTCTCGGCGTCCTCCCCGGACGGATGCGTCTCGACGAACACGACGCTTCCCGGGCCCAGGCCCAGGGCCCGGAACGTGTCGGGTACGCCCGCTCCGGAAGAAACCGGCCGCGGGCCTGTCATGACGGACTCCCCGAGGGCGGGTACAGCCGGTAAAGAACGTAACGCACCCCGAGACTGCGCACCACGATCTCTTCGCTCAAGAACCGCGCGGCGGCCTCGGGATCCCGCGCCAGGCGCAGCGCCCGCCACCCGGCGGGTTCCTGGCCGTCCTCCATGCTGGAGACCAGAACATGCGTGACCCCGATCGAACCCAGGAACGCCGCCGCTTCGTCGGCGGAACGCGCGCGCGCTCCGTAGCGCGTCATCCTCTCGAGATCGCCGTCCAGAACGAACGGGCGGTCGAAATAATAACCGCGCATCTCCCCCGTCGCGAGCACGGTATCGGCCGGGCCCAGCAGGGCGTTCATCACCCGGGCCGCGCCGTAGCTGCGCTCGTGCTTCAAGAGATAAGCTTCCCGGCCGCCCCGGACGAGCAGGACCGCCTCGTCCCAGAAATGATACCCGGCGAACGCCGCGGACAAAAGGAACATCCCGGCGATCAGGCCCCGCGCGAGAGGCCCGCCGAAACGCGAGCGCGTCTCCCAGAGGTCCGCGATCACCGGCGCCGAGGCCGCGGCCCAGAGCGCGAGGACAGGGAAGAAGAAACGGACGTTCGGGTCCACCATGAACCAGAGGGCAGCGTATCCGGCGCCGATCCAGAGCGCCGCCCGCGGCGCTCGGTGGATCCTCCGGGAAAAAGCGAACAGGAACGCGGGCGGCACGAACGCCAGATAGAACGGGCCGATGTGCTCGCCGCCGAACCATTGCGGCTTCAGGGTCAGGTCCCACAGGGACAGCAGGAATGCCGGAAGGTCCGCGCCGCGGGCATGCGAGTCGACGTAGGTCGGATCCTCGAAACCGTGGCCGCCGAAGAGGGCCGGATAGAACGGATAGACCGGATTGCCGAGCAGAACGGCGGCCCGGACGTACCAGACCGCGCCGGCGGCGCAGGCGGCCAGCACGAACAGCGCGCCGCCCCGCACGAGCGTCGTCCGGTCCGAGCGGTCGCGCGCCAGGCGCCAGACGAGCGCCGCGGCGGCCAGCGGCAAAACAAAAAGCCCCAGAAGCTTCGTCGAGGCCGCCAGTCCCGCGCAGATCCCCGCCAGGACGGCCCAGGCCGGCCGCCTCTCCTCGAAGAAGACCAGAAGAGCGTAGAAGGCCAGAAAAACGTAACAGGCCAGCGAGGCGTCCACATAAGCGTAAGCGGCCTGGATATAGAGCGCCGGCGTCAGCAGGAAGGTCAGCGCGCCCAGAACGGCGGTCCTCTTGGTGGAGAAACGCGTCAGGAAAGTCCCCACCGCTCCGGCTACGGTCAGATAGAAGAAGAAGTGGAAGAGTTTCGCCAGCGCCGCTCCGCGGAAAAGAAGCCCCAGCGTATACAGCATCTGGGTCAGATACGGCCAGAGAGAGTTGACCGAGTACGGCACCGCGTAGATCCGGTGTTCGCGGACGAAGTTCTTCGGCTGGGTCAGGTGATAGCAGAGCTCGTCCTGTCCGGTCGCGGGGGCCAGCGCTCCCGCGAGCGCCAGCAGCACGGCCGCGCCGCCGGTCAGCACCGCGAAAACGGCCAGCGGCGTTCCGACCGCGCGGAACGCGGCGCTTTTTTCGGCCCAGAGGCCCCGCGCGTTGGCCATCCATTCGCGCCGGGACAGCGCCAGAAAGACCATGAGGACCGTCGCCAGGACGGGCCGGAAAAGAAAACCCGCCGATCCGGCGATCAGGACCGCGTAGGCCACGATCCCCAGGCCCAGCGCGGAAGCGAACACCGCGCGTTCGCCTTCCGTGGCGAAACCGGACGGCACCAGACGCCGCAGGACGAGAAGTCCCGCGCCCCAGGCGGCGGCCCAGAAAAGCGATCCGACGAGCAGGTCCGGCACCCTAGCCTCCTCCGGTAAGCGCGGCGAGCTTCCCGGCGAGGAACCCCGCCGCGTACGCCGCGCAGACGATCATGACCCAGACCGCAATCCCGAGCCTACTCATCGCCGGGGCGGGCTCCCGAACGGTTCGGGCGGGCGGCCGCGGGCCAAGAGCGTCAGCGACGCCGCGGCCACGCTCAAGAACGAAAGCACCGCGCCCGCGTAGAACCAGAGTGGCACGTACCGCATCACGATCCGGTGCTCCCCGGACTCGAGTGGGACCGCCCGGAACGCGCCGTCCGCTCGATAGAGCGGCGCCGGAGCGCCGTCGACGCTCACGCTCCAGCCCGGATAATGCAGATCAGGCACGAAAAGGAACGACCGTCCCCGCTCTCCGGCCGCGGCCGCCAGCTCCAGGCGCAAGGGCCCCTCCGAGATCACGCGCGCGGGGACGGCGCCGGACGGAGCGCCTCCCTGATCGAGGAGATACGCGACCAGGCGCCCCTCATCGATATAAACGGGCCGCGCGACGAATGCCCGCCCCTTGTACGCGCGGTTCTCGTAAACGATGTCCCCCGAACCGAAGCGCGCCGCTTCCGAATAGCTCACGTCGTCGAGCGGCCGCGGGCTGACCACGGTACGCACGCCGAGCGCGCCCAGGCGACCGGCCGAAGCGATGACGGCCGCCGGCGTCGTCGCCGGGCGGTCCGTCGCGTCGTTCACCGCGTTCAGGGTTTCCGTCGCCTCGCGGTAGGAAGAGACCGCCAGCGGCGAATAGATCCCGACGCTCGACCATCCGAAGAGCAGGTTGGAGTTGGCCAGCCATCGCGGCACGGCCGTGACGGGGTCGAAGACCGCTTCGTACGTCCGCCCGCGGGAAGCCCGGCCGGCCAGGAACGCGGCCTCCGCGTCGAGCCGCACCGTCGCGGACGGCACGCGGTTCCCCCGAAAACCGGTCCCGATCTCCGTGTAGCGGTAAAGATCCGCGGCAGTCAGCGTGAAGCAGACGATCAAAAGCGTCCGGCGCCCGAAAAAGCGGCCCCGCAGCGCCCAGGCCAGCGCGAGCAGGACCGTCCAGACCGCCAGCGGCCAGAAGGTCTGCGGGTCGTCCCAACGCGTGCGCTCGATGACCGAGCCGAAGATCGTCTGGACCCGGGCGAGGTACTCCTCGAGCGTGCGCGTGTGGCCGGGTTGCCCGTGGATGTGCCGGCGGACGAAGCCTTCCGCCCAGGCGAGCACGGCCCCGCGGCCCGCGCGCGCGCCGACATGCGCGGCTGCGAACACCGCCATCGAAGCGAAGAACCCCCAGCGCAGGACCGCCAGATAGCGGCGCGCGGCGTCGCGGGAACCGGTCAGCAGGTGATCGAGCCCTTTGCCGGCCAACAGCGCCAGAAAAAAACAACTGAAGAAAAGGAATTTCGACGGCACGCGGAAGAACGTGAAACCGGCCCACCGGACCAGGGCCGCGTACAGCGGGTTGAAGCGCCCGAGACCCAGCAGCGCGAAGAGCGCCGCAGCCATCAGGAAGAACGCCGCGTCGCGGTCCCGCCGCGCCAGCCCGGCCCCGACGGCCGCCAAGAGGAGCGGGACGATCCCGATGTACAGGTCGAAACCGAGGAAGATCCCGAAACCGGGCCAGACGAGCGTCGCCAGGTTCAGCGGGTTGAAGGATTTCTGCAGCGCGAACGAAGCGTCCATCCCCGAACGGACCGACTCGCGCGCCAGTTCCAGCGTCGGCAGGGTCTGCGCGGCCGAAAGCCCCGCCCCCAGGAGCGCCGCGAAAAGGACGAAACCCGCCAGGCGCTTTCTCCGGGCCGGAGAGAGCGGCCGTGCCGCCCACGCCAGATACAGCAGCGTCGCGAGAACTCCGTAGACCGCCATCTGCGGATAACCGCCGAGGAACAACAGCGCCCACGCGACGGCCAGACCGACGGCCGGATACTTCCCCCCGCCGCCCTCGGCCAGGCGCCGCGCGAAAACGAGCGCCAGCGGGAACCACGTGAGCACGCGCAGGGTCATCACGCCGTAAAAAAGCCCCGCGTACGCGCTTCCGAACAGATAGACCGTCGCGGCAAAGGCCGCCGCCGGCGCCGAGAGCCCCGAACGCCGCCCGAAGAGCACCGTGAAAGCAGCGCTCAAGGCGAACAGCACCAGGAAACCCGCGTGGTAGGACAACGGGAACGGCAAGAGAAGACCCAGCGCCCAGTTCAGCGGATAGAGCGCCGCGATCTGCCCCTCGGCCAGGAGCGGAAAGCCGCACCCGATATCCGGGGTCCAGAGCGGAAGCGTAAAATGCCGGATGTGATCATGCAGCAGCTTCGCCCAGGGGTAGAACTGCTGGCGGTAGTCCCCGTAAAAATAGCCTGTCCCCCCGAACAGCATGTCCCGGAAGAACAGGGCGAACAAACCGGCGAACCAGGCGGCCGTCGCGAACGTTGAGCGTCCGGCAGAGAACTTCATCGGAGGCGGTAGATCTCGAGCACCGGCCCGAAGCGCTCGCGGGCAAAAAGTTCCCGCCACGAATAGGCCGCGCAGGTCAGCGAAAAGCGGTCGATCGAGCGGTCCTTCGACGGGTCGCGGTAGGGACTGAAGCGCGCGATGCGGTCCGACGCGCCCCGCAGCCAGGCCAGGAACTCCTCGTGCTCGGGCGTCACACCGTAGTTCACCACCACGTAGCGCACTCCCGCCTCGCGCAGGGCCTGGGGCGCGAACGGCAGGAGAGGCCGCACCGAACTGAACTGGACTTCGGGTCCGTCCCACAGGAAGAAGAGCTCGTAGGACGGCCTCGACGGATCGGCGTGGCGCGCGGCCAGGCGGTTCTTCAGGGCCGCCCGCGGATCCTGCGCGGCGGACGCCCGCTCGAGCGCCTGCCTCTGCGAGGCCGCGCGTTGCAGCGCCGGACGGTAAAAACTGTGCGAGAAAGCGATCCGCTCGCCCGGCTGCAGGTTGGTCTCGATCCAGCGGCGCGCTTCCCGGGTCGTGTCGGAGCGTGTGAACAGAAGGTCCGCGCGCAGGATCTTCGCCGCCGGAAAGGCCAGCGACGCGGCGATCGCCAGGAGCGCCACGATCCGCGCCGGCCCGCCGCGCGCGCGCTCGAGCCAGGCCCAGGAGCCGATCCCGGCGGCGGCCGCGACGAAGGGTCCGAGCGGCAGGACGTACCGCTCATGATGCTGGCTGAAGATCGCCAGCGACACCGTATAAACCGCCGGATAGGCGAAGAACACCGCCGCCTGGCGGGCGTTCCGCCGGAAGGCCAGCGCCGTTCCCGCGGCCGCCAGCAAAAGCGCTCCCGCGCCCGATGCGCCCGGCAGGGAGTAACGCGCATGGTGCCAGATGCCGGCGGGAAGCTCGGCGCCGGCCTGATGGCCCAGCGCCGTCGCGAACCCGCGCGGGTCCAACGCGGCGAACGGGTTCAGCGCGAAGAACGCGATCACGGACACGGCCCCCGCCAGCGCCAGCCGGGCGAAGGGCCGGCGGAACAGCGCGTGCGCGGCGGCGACCGCGGCGGCGGAGAGCGCCGCGTTGTATTTCACCGCGGCGGCGGCCCCCACCCACAACCCCGCTCGAAGCGAATCGGACGGACTCCCCCGCTCCGCCACACGCAGCGACTCCAGACAGACCACGAGCCCGGCCAGCGTCATCAGCGCGTCGGTGTAAAGATAGTGCGAATCGCGCGCGTGCAGGAAATCGACGGCGAGAAAAAGAGCGGACAGAAGCGCCGCGCGCTCGCCGAAGCGGTGGCGCATCACCAGAACCAGCAGCGCCACCGTCGCCGCGCCCGGCAGCGCGCCGAACGCGACCCGCCCCGGCACGTAGAACTGAAGCGGCGCGCGGAAAAAAAGCGCCTCGAACGCGGCGGTGTCCGGGAACACCCCGGCGAGGTGCCCGAGCGCGTACCAGGCGCCGTAGAACGCGAAGGCCAGATAAGACAAAAGCGGCGGGATCGCGAAGAAGCGCGGGTGAAGGTCCCCGGACGCGTAGGCCAGCGCGTGGTTGACCACGATGGGCTCGTCCGCATGCGGCGTGTCGAACCCGATCCCCCAGAGCCTCAAGGCCAGGGCGACCGCCACGATGAACGCCGCGGCGGTTCTATTTCTCAAACAGCCACCAGTCCATCCGATGGTCGATCTCCTCGCCGTAGTGTCCCGAGCGGATCACTTTGAGCCTGGGGAACTGCTTCAGGAAGTGTGTCTTGAAATCACGTCTCCAGAGGAGCTCCGCGTGCCCCCGGTAAGGGATGTGCGTTTCTTTCGTGTCGTAATATTCGCTGCAGAAGAGATAGCGCCCGCTCACCCGGTGCAGTTCACGGATCGCGCGCGGCAGGTCGGCCCGGCGGATGTGGATGAGCACTCCCGAAGTGAACGCCAGATCGAAGGTCTTGTCGCGGAACGGCAGATCGAAGATCGTGCCGTCCAGGACCGCGATGCGCGGGTCCGCCAGGCGCGCCTTGCGCCGCGCGTAAGCGTTGGGCTCGATCCCGACAGGCTCGATCCCGAAGAGGTCCGCCAGAGCAACGAGGTTGTGTCCGCGGTTGCACCCGACCTCGAGCGCGCTTTTTAGGCGCAGGCCGCCGAACGTTTTTTTGAAGATCGCTTTCTTCTCCGCGGGATCGACCACATTGCGGTCGGTGTACTCACGGCCGAAACGGCCGCGCCAGATCCCCACCTGCCTGGTGCTTTTCATCGAAGGGTCTCCATCGTTTGGGTCAGAGGTTGGTGTTGGAACGCGGCGAGCCGTTCCGCGAAAGCCAGGAGCTTCGGGTCCCAGTAACGACGCGCGACCAGCTGCACGCCGACCGGAAAACCGGAGGGACCCTCCAGGAGCGGCGCGCTCACGGCCGGCAGGCCGCAAAGCGTCCAGATAAGACAGCTGTCCGGGCTTTCGGGCTGGCCGATCGGCGGCGGCTCTCCCGCGGTCGAGAGGGTCACCAGCGCGTCCACCCCCTCCAGAAAACGGTCCATCTCGCGCGCGATCGCGTCCTGCCGCTCGATCGCCGCCGTGAACGTCTCGAGAGTGACCGTGTTGCCGTGCTCGATCATCTCCTTGATCTCCCGGCTGATCAAGGTGTGCTTCTGGTACTCATCCTTGAAATAATACGCGAGACTCTTGTCGTAAATCGTCGCGTGGACCTCGTGCGCCTCGGCCAGGGACGCCGGCAGCGCCGGCTCCGAGAGTTCGATGTCCTTCTCGCGCGCCAAGCGCGCGGTGAACGCGGCGAACGCGTTCTTCGCGCCCGTTTCGGCGTGCGCCCACACCGGATCCTTCACGATCGCTATCTTCCAGCGCGGGCCGCCCTTGGCGCGGGCGGCCGGCTCGGCCAGCCTCCGCTCGCTGATCGGGTAATCCATCCCCCGCACGCGCAACGCTTCCCACAGGAGACCGAGATCCGCCGCGGCGCGCGCGAAAAAACCGACGGTGTCCAGCGGGTCGGTGGTCTTGAGCATCCCGGTCCGCGGAATGAGCCCGAACGACGGTTTCATCCCCCAGACACCGCAGTAGCTGGCCGGGCGTATCACGGACCCGGCGGTCTGCGTGCCGATCGCGCAGGGCACCATCCCGGCCGCGACGGCCGCCGCCGATCCGCTCGAGGAGGTGCCGGGGATACGGCCGGGCGCGGCGGGATTGACGGTCGGTCCCGGCGCGTGCACCGCGAACTCCGCGGTCACGGTCTTGCCGGCGATCAGGGCCCCCGCGCGCTTGAGATTGAACACCGCGCGCGCGTCGTTACCGGGCGTGAAACCGGCCCAGATCGGGCTGCCCATCGCGGTGGGCATGTCGAGAGTGTTGAAAATATCCTTCACGCCGACGGGCACACCCTCGAGAAGCCCCGGCGCGGAACCGCCGGCCGCGCGACGGCTATCGGCGGCGCGCGCGGCCGCGATCGCGCGCTCTCGGTCGAAATAGGCCCACGCCTTGATGCGCGGCTCGAGCGCCTCGATGCGGTGGGCGCAGTCGGTCATCAGCGCTTCGGCGGTGAGCTCTCCGGCGAGGATCCGGCGTGCCGCCTCCGAGGCGGTCAGGCGATGCGGCGCGATCACGGCAGGTCTTTGGCCTTGCCTTCGCGGTGCGACTTCACGATGTCGAGGAACTCCTGCTCGGTGTAGCCGGTGATCCCGAGATAGTAATCGAGCATGCCGGGGCGCTCGGTATCGTAGCGCTTGGCCAGCTCGAACGCCTCTTCGCGCGTCACCAGGCCCGCGCGCACGTCGGCGCTGGCGTGGTCGGTCCCCCGACCGAACCCGCGCTTGATGAACTTGGAGTGATCGTGCACGCCGGCCATCACGCACTCGACGCTCTTGTAACGCTTGTAAGTGCCCTCGACCTTGTCCTCACGCCAGCCGTAGGTGTCGCGCACGAACTCCATCTGCCGCTCGTCGTCCCAGAAAACATAGTCGCCGAGATGGATCCCGGTCACGCCGAGCTTCTCGATCTCCTCGTAGGTGGGCAATTGGAACGGGTACACGTCTTTCTTCGTGATCGTCGTGCCGTTCACCATCTTGTCGGGGTACACCTTCGCCGAGACCTTCGTGAAGTAATCGCGGTCGAACTTGCGCACCGGCTCGAAGTAGCAGGCGCGGCCCGAAGACTCGGAGATCGATTCCCCCCAGACCAGGAGCGGGATCCGGAAGCGCACCGCGATCTGCAACGGGAAAGCGCCCACCCCCGAATGGCAGTGCCAGCAGGAATCGCCGATCTGCTTGAGCGACTCGCGCGCGAGCCGGTTCACGAGGTCCCGTCCGGGCGTGAACATGATGTGGTCGACGTTGAATTTTTCGAGCGCGTTGGTGAGGTTGTACCGGCCCGTTTCGGAGAACCAGTTATGGCTGAACGTCACCGCCAGCGGCTTCATGCCGTAGATCTTCACGAGCACATGGAGCTGGAACGTGCTGTCCTTGCCGCCCGAAATGGGCACGATGCAGTCGTATCCGTCCCCGGCGGCGGACTTGTGATGGTCGAGGAGCTTGCGCAGTTCCTTCTCCCGCTCGGCCCAGTTGATGTGGATCTTCTGCTCGGCGGACTGGCAGGCCTGGCAAATGCCCATCTCGTCGAACTGGATGCCCTCGGTGGTCTCGGGCATGCAGCAACGCCGGCAATAGCGCAGGTTCGGGAAAAGCGGCTTGCCGAACCCCGGATCGGGGATGCCCGGTGTCTTGCGGGGGATCTTGGGGTCAGCGTTTGCCAAGGTATTCGTCCTTGAAGATGCCCATGACAAGGCGGTCGTGCCAGCGGCCGTCCGTGAGGATCTCCTTCCGGAGCCGCCCTTCCGTCCTGAAGCCGATCTTCTTGTAGATGGCGACGGCGCGCCCGTGGCCGGCGTGGACACCGAGCCAGACCCGGCGCAGGCCCACACGGCCGAAGATGTAGTCGAGCACCATCCGGGTGGCCTCTTCGCCGTAACCCTTGCCGTGGTAACGTTTATCGCCGATGATTATACCATACTCTCCGATCCCGTCCCGCCAGTTGATGCGGTGAATGCCGATATTGCCGAGATGGCGGTCACCGCGCTTGTCGCAGATCGCGAAAACGACGTGCTTGCCGGCCTCCACTTCCGAATAGAACTCACGCATGCGCTTCATCGAGTTCGGGAATATCCCGTTGTACATGAAACGCGTGACCTCCTGGTCGTTGAACCACTGAAAATAAAGCCCGCGCAGGTCGGTCTTGCGCAGCCTCCGGAAATACAAACGCTTCCCCACCCAGAACGGTTCCTTCATGCGAGCCTCCCTTCGCTTCTCCTGAAGATCAATCTGAACACGGTCCCGAGAGCGCCCGTCCGCCGCTCGGCCCACCAGAGCACCGGCGCAAAAACGACCATAAAGGTCAGGGTTTGCGCGAGAAAGTTGAGCGCCGGGGCGGTCGAAAAGCTCAGCGCTCCGATCCGCGCGGTCGCTACCGCGAAATAAGCGAACACCGACGCCATCTCCGATAAATGCACCGCCACTTCGCGCGATGACAAGGCGTGACGCAGCGTGTAAACGTTCAGGGTCAGAAAATAGGTGAAAAATCCGGCCGACATGGCCAGCGCCACCCCGCCGACCCCCAGACCCGCCCGGACCAGGGACCACGCCGCCGCTACCGTGAGCGCCGCCGCAAAAGCCAGGAAAGGGATCGGGTGCGCGCGCTTGCCGAGCGCGATCAGGAAGCTCTGCGCGTTGTAGGCCAACGCCAGGAAAAAACTCCCGATGAGCAGGATCCGAGCGGCCCCCAGACCCGCCTCGTAGCGTTCCAGGAAAAAACGCACCAGGACCGGCAGGAAAAAATAGGCCGCGGCCAGCACCAGCGGGGAAAGCATCGCGATCGCCCGATCGGGTTTCAAGACCATCGAAACGGCGCGCCCGGAAACCCCGGAACGCGCGATCTCCCCCTGGATACGCGGAAAAAGAACGATACTGAACATTTTCGGGGCGATCGCCGAGAACGAGAACGCCACCAGCGCCAGACTGTAGTGGCCGAGGGCTTCGGCCCCCAGCCAGCGCGTGATGAGCCAGCGGTCGAGGCTCAAGAAAAGCGTGTAAAAAAGTCCCGTCATGAAAACGGGCAGACCGAACCGGATAAGCGCGCCGGCGCGCCGGAGGTCGGGCGCGAAACGGGGGCGCACGCCGGACCCCCGGGCCACATAGGCCAGGGTGAGCGCGGGCACCACCGTCATCGAGACGTACAAACCTTTCAGGCCGAACGCGCGAGCCAGCGTGAACGTGGCTCCCAACTGCAACAGCGCGTTCAACACCACGGCGCGTGAAAGAAGCGCGAAACCCCGCTTGGCCCACAAAAACGACACGAACGCGTTGTACCCCATCGTGGCAAACGTTCCGGCGGCGGCAGCCACCAGACCCAGGCGTACCGTCCGCGATGATCCCGGCCATCCGGCGGCGGCGAACGCCGCCAGGACGGCGGCAGCGACGGCCGCGGCCAGGAACGCGAAACTGAACGACACGTCGCGGACCCGCTCTTCCTCGCTCTTTTCCCCTTTGGCTTCGTGAACGGGGAGCCTGCAGTACATCGATGTGAGGATCCCGCACTCGGATAGGAGCGCGTACGAAAGAAGCGTCTGCAGGAGCACCCAGAGCCCCATCTCGGCCGGCTCGAGGAAACGGCGCACGGCGATGCCCGAGACCATGCCCACCAGCTGCGCGACGTACACGCTCGTCGTGTAGGCGAGCGTGTGGCCGGCGATCTGGCGTTTCTCGTCGCCCGTCATCGCGCGACCGCTTTCTCCGGCGACCGGGCGGAAACCATTTCCCGGACCAGCCCCGCGATCCGGGAGGCGCTGCCCTCCACCGGGCCCGCCCATTCGGCGGCCACGCGGCGGGTGGCTTCGGCCGCGGCGGCCATCCACGCCGGGTCTTTGGCGAAGAACCGCTCGAGCGACCGCTCGAGAGCCGCGCGGTCGCCGGCCAGACATCCGGGGGCGAGCCGCGCCAGGGGCTCGAACCCGCGGATCCGGCTCAAGTGATCCAGCACGATGAACGGTTTGCCCAGCAGCGCGGCTTCCGTCACGGCGCCCGAAGGGAACGTGACGCAAAGGTCCGATCCCGCCAGCGCCCTCAAGAGCTCGAACCGGGCGTCAAAGAAGACTTTGACCCCGGCCCCTTGCGCCAGAGGCCGGACGTCGATCTCCTCCTCCGGCGACGCCAGGTGGTGATAGAGTTTGATGAAGAGTTGACAACCGCCGGCCGCGCGCGAGAGCGCGGCGAAGAGGTCCTCATACGCGCTCCGGATGTCCCGCCGGTCGCCGCGCGGATCAAAGCGATCGTTGTGGTAGGTCGCCGCGAACGTGATGATCGGCCGGTCCGCCGTGAATCCGCACAGCGCGGCCAACTCCTTGCGGCACGCATCGGGATCGAGCCGCGCGAGCGGTTCGTAACGCGGCACTCCGGTCACGTGGATACGGTCCGCCGGGATCCCCCAGCGCTCGCAATCCGCCTTCAACCCCTCCCCACCCACGGCGATCCGCTCGGCCGTGAGCGGCACGAGGTCGAAACCGCGGCAGAACGACGGCGTCGTCGCGTGCAGCAGCACCAGCGACGGCACACCGCGCTCCCGCGCGACGCTCGCGAGCGTGCGGTGGAACTCCAGCACATCCTCATTGAGAACGAGCGCGCCGATGTCCTGCCTGTCGAAAAGTTTGTGAAAACCGTCGATCCAGGCGGCCAACTCGGCCACCTTCTCCTCATCGAACCAGGCGAGGCGAGGCGCGGCCAGCGCGAACACGTTCGCGCCGAGCAGATCCCGGCCGCGCGAGGACCGCAGGCGCTCGAGAAGTGAAGGCCAGGCACGGCCGAACTCCCTCATGTACCGCGAACGCTCGGGCGAGCGCCGGTCCGCGGCGATCCAGGAATCAAAACGCAGATACCCCGCGCCGTACCGCGACGCCAGGCGCGCGCGTGTGGCGATCTGCGCTTCCCGGTCGAGGACGGTCACCGGACCTTCCGACGACGACGCGGCGAGAACACCCTCCAATTGCTTGAGCGCTCCGCAGAAAAGCACGCTCCGCCCGTCCGTGCGGCGCGGCGGCGTGAACGCCGGCAGGAATCCCTTCGCGAACGATTTAAAGAGCGCGCGGGGCGCGTTCGCGCGGGGCGGCGACGAACGGACCGTCTCTTCGCTCACCCGCACGCCGGCCGCGCGCAGGAGCGCCGGGATGTCCGTCTCGGGCGGGTCCGGATAAAAAGACTTCGGGGCGACCGCCGGCGCGCGAAGCACCAGCGCCTCGCGTACCGCATGTGCCTCGACGAAACAGCGCAGCCGGGTCCAGTCGCCGAAGGTCCGCGCCAGATAACTGCCGAACGAGAGCTGGACACAGGCCCCCAGGTCCACCCCGCGATAAGCCAGCGCCGCGCGGATGCCGGGTTCGGAGGACCACCCGCGCGCGGTCGCGTAAGCGGTCTCTTCGGCGGCGCGGATCTCCCCGGCCGGCGTGTCCTCGCCGGTCCAGACCGCTTCGATCCCCTTTTGCCGAAGCACTTCGACCACCCGCTCCCGCGAGGAAGCCACGAGCGCGGTCCCTCCGGCAAGCGCGGACGAACGCAGCGCCCGTTCGACGTCCGGCGTTTCGACGAAAACGGCGCGGTTCACGCTTTTCCTCCGGACCCGCGCGCGCGGAGTTCGGCCGCGGCGGACAGGACCTTGCGCACCGCGCGCGCGACATCGTCCATGTCACGCGGGGTGAGCGGATAACGGCAGAGGTTCGTGGTCACCAGTTCCTTGAAATGCAAACGCTCGGCCACCGGGCAGTCGCCCCGGCGGTAGCGGGGCGCGTTCGTGAACGGCTCGGGACTGTTCGCGTAGATGCGGCGCTGGCGGTACGCGCGGTCGAGATAGATCGGCCGCACGTACCCGGCGCCGAACGCCACTCCTTCGGCGGCCAGCGCCCGGACGAACACGTCCCGGGGGATCCCGGTCCCGGCGGCGTCGTAATGAAAGGCCAGGAGAAAATAGACATGCGAGGAGCCTTTGCGGGTTTCGGCCACTTTCAGGCCGTGCAGGCCCGATAATTTTTTCTTCAGATACCCGGCCAGACGGATCCGGTGGGCGTTCAGGGCTTTGAGCCTGCGGAACTGCGCGACGGCCACCGCGCCCTCGAGCTCGGTCATCCGGTAGTTCCAGCCGAGCACCGGCCCCGGGTCGAACGCGGCCTTCACGTGATCGACGACCACCTCCCCGTGATTGCGGACGAGCTGCATGCGCAAGGCCAGCTTCGGGTCACGTGTGAGCGCCCAGCCGCCCTCGCCGGTCGTGATCGTCTTGTGCTGGTTCAGCGAGAAGACGCCGATATCCCCGAGCGTGCCGACCTTGCGACCCCGGTACGCTGCGTCGGGAGACTGCGCGCAGTCCTCCACCACCGCGAGTTTGTGCCGGCGCGCGAGCGCGAGGATCTCGTTCATCGGCGCGCTCTGCCCGAAAAGGTGCACGACCAGGATCGCCCGCGTGCGGCGCGTGATCTTCCGCGCCACGTCGCGCGGGTCCAGGCAAAAGGTGCCCGGATCGACGTCCGCGAACACCGGGACCGCGTTCTGCATGAGGATCGCCGCGGCGCTGGCGGACATCGTGTAGGGCGTGACGATCACCTCGTCGCCCGGACCGATCCCGAGCGCCGCCAGCGCCGCGTGGAGCCCCGCGGTGGCGGAGTTCACGGCGACCGCGTAGGGCATCTTGAAATGACGCCGCGCGAGCGCCTCGAACGCGCGGACCTTCGGGCCCCCGAGGAACGACGGGCCCGCGTGCGCGATGAATCCCGACAAAAGACCGGTCTCGAGCACCGAGAGGACTTCACGGCGTTCCTCCGCGCCCAGGACCGGGTGTGAGGCGAACGGCCGGCTGCGGACCGGCTTGCCGCCGAAGAGCGCCAGCGACGGGGACCGTTTCATTTGGAGACGAGCTCCGGCCCGCGTTCCTTCACCGGAAGCTCGATACGCCGGCCGCCGGCCTTGAGCGACAGATGCGCGGCCAGCGCGATCTCGAGCGCCGCGCGGCCGTCCTCTCCGGCGCAGTGGGGCCGCTCCCGGCCTTCGACCGAGCGGACGAGGTTGTCCACGAGCCCCGGCAGATTGCGCGAAAGATCGATCCGCGCGGCCTTCGCGGGCACGAGCGTCCGGTAACCGCTGTAGACCTTGTGCGGCGCGACCTTCCAGAACTGCGCGTGCATCCCGCTGTCCTCCAGACGCAGGCGGCCTTTCGTGCCATAGAGGTCGATCTCGAACTGCATGTAGGCCTTCACGTCGAGCGGCGCGGCCGTGCACCCGACCCCGCGCTCGAACTGCAGATGCAGTTCCGGTGTGGGGTCCGCGCCCGGAAGCACGCGCTCGGGGTTGGCCCAAACCGACCGCACCTCGCCCAGGAACATCCGCAGCTCGTCGAAAAGATGCGTGCCCGTGTTCATCACTCCGGCCGTGTAGTAGCACGAGGCGGCCTGGATCGCGCCCAGGCCCCCTCGCCGCACCCACGCGGCCAGCCGGCGGTGCTCGGCGTTGTAGCGGCGCGAATAGTTCACCAGAAGCGGCACGCGCGCTTTGCGGCAAAAAGCGACCATCCGGTCGGCGGCCGCCAGGGAATCGGCCAGGGGCTTCTCGCAGACGATGCCGCGCACCCCCGCTTCGACGGCCTGCCGCGCGAGAGCCTCGTGCGTCGCGTTCCACGTGCAGATCGAAACGAGGTCCGGTCTCTCGCGGCGCAGGAGCTCCCCGAAGTCGGTATAGAGCCGCTTGACCTTCCAGGCGCGGCCGAATTCGGCTAGACGCGCCTCGTCGCGGTCGCAGGCGGCCGCCAGGTCCACCCGCCTGTCGGCCCGGTACGCCTGCGCGTGCGTGACGACGCCCTTGCGCTTCCTGTCGGACGCGAACGTGCTGGCGATACGGCCCAGACCCACGATCGCCGCTTTGTACTTTTTCATTGCCGGACCGGCTTCTGCTTGACTTCCGCGTTCAAGCCCGCGATCTCGGGATGGGCGTTCAGGTAATCCATCACGTCGCGCGCGTCGAAATGCGGTTTCTTCGGCAAAAGCGCCTCGAAAACGGAGCGCACGACCGTGTAGTCCTTCTCGGTGTCCACACAGACCCTCTGGTCCGGCGCGAAAAGCTCCTTCGGCGCGCGTAACGTCGCCAGCTTGTAACGCTCGGGGTGCTCGTAGATGTAGAGAGAAACGTGTTCGTGATCGGCCGCGTCTCGGGTGAGCCGGTCCACCTCGGCGAGCACCGCGCGCGAGAAGACCTGCACGTCGAAGCCGCGCGCGTAACTCCGCTCTTTGTTGTTGCTGACATAGTCGATCTCGGGATGCGCGATATAGTGGGATACGGCCTCGTCGATCAATGCCGGGTCCACGAGCGGGCAGTCGCCGGTCAGCTCGACGATCACGTCGGCTTTGCAGGCGGTCGCGGCGTCGAGCACGCGCGCGAGAACGTCCTCCTCGCTTCCGCGCCAGACCGGCACGCCCGCCTTTTTGCCCCAGGCCTCCACCGCGTCGTCGGAGGCGTTGGCCGTGGTCGCGACGACCACCTCGGCGACGTATTTCGACCGGCGCGCGCGCTCGACGAGCCGCTCGAGCGAAGGCTTGCCGGCCAGGTCCATCAGGATCTTCCCGGGCAGGCGGCTCGAGGCCATGCGCGCCTCGACGGTCGCCACGTATCGCAGGTCCTCGCGGCTCATCGCGTCCCCTTCCGTTCCAGCAGCTTGTCGAGCTCGGCGGCCAGGCGCCCGGCCCCGCGGCCGTCGATGATCCCCGAACCGGCGCGGGCGAGCGCGCGCCGGGCGGGCGCGTCGCGGGCGAGACGTTCCACCTCGCGCGCGATGCGCGCGGGGGTGAGCCGGTCGCCCATCCCCAGATGCCGCACCGCGCCGCGGCGGGCCAATTGGCGGGCGAACTCGTCCTGATGGGCGGCCAGCGCGATCGTGAGCGCCGGCCGGCGCAGATAAAGCGCTTCGTACATGATCGTGCCCCCGGCGGTGATGACGAGGTCCGCGCGGCGCAGAAGCTCGGCCATGTTCTTCACGTCGCGGCGCACGCGGTACGGGTAAGAGGCCCCGCGCAGCGCGGTCTCGAGCTCCCGGTCGAACGGGAACGCCGCCCCGAGCACGAAATCGGCGGTGATCGGCCGCTTCACCAGGCGCAGCGCCGCGGCGACCTTCGGGGTCATCGCCATCGGGTCACTGCCCCCGAACGCCACCATAAGACGCCGGCACAGCGCGCGCGGCGCGGACGGACGGCGGCCGCGCGAAAACTCGTCGCGCAGGATCGCGTAGCGCGGCCCGAAGAGGAAGCGCGTTCCGGACAACGTCGAGCGGAAGCGCCGCTTCGGGTCGAACGTGTTGTAGTTGATCACGATATCCGAGTGCAGTTTGACGCGGTTGAGCTCGTCGAACGTCGCGATGCGCGCGCCGGTGAGGTCCTTCACACGCCGGAAAAAGCGGTCCTCGGGTTTTTTGATGTCCGTCACGACCAGGTCCGGGCGGAACGCGCGCAAGGCGCGCTCCTTGCCGTCCAGCGCGTCGACTGTCGGGAACCGGCGCAGGCGAAAACCGGCGTCGCGGACCTTTGTCACCGCGTGACGGTTCGAGTTCACGAAGAAAAGGATCTCGGCGCGGGACTTGAGCTTGCCGGCGAGCACCAGCATCCGCACGACCAGGCCCAGGCCCCGCCCGACATCCCCCTGGGTCCAGAAGAGCACGCGCGGTCTCTTCAATTCGGCTTCCTCGCGACGAGGATGAACTCGTCGCTCATCCCCTTCTCGTCGATGACCTGCTGGAACTCATTGGCGTGCGTCAGGAGGAAATCCGCCAGACGGCTCGAAAAGACACGGGCCGACTGCATGCCCCAATGGATGAACAGATTGTAGAAGTCGAGGCCGAAATACCAGAGCGCCGCGGGGCGGAAACGCTCGGCGCGCACCAGACGCAGAAGGCTTTTGCGCGTGAAGGCCATGATATGGAACGGCGGGTACATGTGACGGACCACCTGCTCGCCGTAAAGAAAGTCCGAGAGCGCGGAAACACTGTCGGCGTTGGGCACCTCGATCACCAGGAGGCCCCCGGGGGCCAGGAGCCTGCGCGCCAGGCGCACCTGCTCGCGCGGGTCCGTGACGTGTTCGAGCACGCCGAAGAAGGAGACCACGTCATAGGCGCCCTCGCCCTCGCGCTCGAGCGTTTCGGCCAGGGACCGGGTCGAAAGCGTGACCCCAAAGACCTTTTTGGCGAAACGCACCGAACTCTGGCTGATCTCGAGACCCTGCGCGTCGAAACCCGCGCGGCGCGCGGCCACGATGATGTCCCCCACGCCGGTCCCGACGTCCAGCCAGCGCCGGCGGCCTTTACCCGCGTAGCGCGCGACGAAGCGCACTTTCGGCGTGGCGATCTGCCGCAGCCGGTAACGGTAGGTCTTCGGGTTGGCGTAATCCTCCGAGTAATCCTCGTTCTTCCGGTAATACTCCTCGGCCTCCCGTTCGGGCAGGCGCCATTCGGCGTAGACGTGAGAGCAGCTCGCGCAGCGCATATAACGGATGCCATAGACGGTCGCCTCGGGGCGGGACACCGCGCCGTCGCAAACATAACAGCGCCGCACGCGCACGCGCGAGCGTGAACGCAGCACATGGTTGGCGAGCTTGGCGAACGAGACGCATGTGCGCTTGAGCCCCTCGCCGCGGATCGTCGCGTCCTTGAAACGGCGGATGTCGAGCGGCTTGCCGATCGTGATGTCGATCTTTGTCCCTGTCATCAAAGGACCCCTAGCTCACGGCTTCCCAGACCAGCGCCTCGCCCTTGGGCACGGCGGTCTTGAGCTTCCGGCCGACGAGCTTGCCGGCTTCGGGCGGGATCGCGCTGCCCGGTTTGACCGGGCGCAGCACGACGATATCCTCCGCCTTGATCGTCTCGCCGGGGGCCAGATCGCGCGCCGCGCGGCAGCAGCGCCGCTGGATGAGCACGGTCTCGCGCTCGTTCTCCTGAACGGTCTTCTCCTCCGAGCCCAGCGCCGCCTCGAGCTCGCGCGTGCGCCCGACCATGTCACGCCAGTCGGCGGGCTCCATCGAGAACGGGTGGTCGGGACCCTCGGCCTTGCGGTCATGGGTGAAGTGCTTTTCCACCGCGCGCGCGCCGAGCGCCACCGCGCCCAGCACGGTCGCGTGTCCGGGCGTGTGGTCGGAGAGTCCCAGCACCGCGTCGGGGAAACGGCGCGCGTAAGCCTTCAGCACGTTCAGGTGGATGTACTTGAAGTTCTCGAGGCTGCCGGTGTAGTTGGTGTTGCACTGCATCAGGCACAGCGGTGTCGTGGGCTCGGCCGCACGGATCGCCGCGACCGCGGCCTCCACCTCGGCCATCGTCGAGGCGCCGGTGGCCAGAAAGACCGGTTTCTTCTTCGACGCCATGCGCGCGAGCGCCTCATGCCAGGTGATGTCGCCCGAGCCGACCTTGTACGCCGGCATCCAGCGGTCGAGCATGTCGATCGCCTCGAAGTCGTAGGGCGCGGAAAAAAAATGGATCTTCTCGCGATCGCACTGCTTCTTCAATTCTTCCGTCCAGTCCCACGGGACGCTCGCGTCGACATACGCCTGATAGACCGACTTCTTCCACTTCGCCTGGTGAGAGACCGCTCCGCCCATGGATTCGAAACCGCGCTTGGAAACGATCTTGTCGGCGCGGAAATGCTGGAACTTGGCGGCGTCGGCGCCGGCGGCCGCGGCCAGCGAAATGAGCTCCTTGGCGCGGCCGAGGTCGCCGTCGTGGTTGGCCGCGATGTCGGCGATGAAATAGGTCGGGTGCCCGATGCCGATCGCGCGGCCTTGGACGCGGATCACCGGGATCCCGGTCTTGCGGTCGTCAGACATGGGTGGCCCTCCCCTTCTGCGAATGTTGATACGCGGCCGCCAGCGCCCGCGCGCTCTCGCGCGCGCCCGGCAGGCGCGCCGCCGCCTCCTTCTCGAACCGTTCGACGTTCAGCCCCAGGTAGGGCGGTCTCGGCGGTGTCAGTTTAAGTTCCTCCAGGCGCACGCGCTTGACCCTCGAGAAATCCGCGCCGAGCGCCTCGGCCACGAACCGGCCGAACGTGTACTTCGAGGCGGCTTCGGAGCTCGCCGCGTGATAGAGACCCGCCAGGCCCCGGTCCGCCGCGGCTAGGAGGAGCGCCTGGGCCAGATCGCCGGCGAACAGCGAGCTCGTCACGAAGTCCTCCGCGAGCGAGATCGCTTCACCGCGCGCGAGCGCGCCGCAGAGCCATTCGCCGAACGTCGGCTTGCCGCGGCCGCGCACGCCCACGATGTTCGTGCGAAGCACCAGCGCCGCCGGATCGGCCTCCAGCGCCGCGCGTTCCCCCGCGAACTTGGTGCGCCCGTACTCATGGACCGGGCGGGGCGCGTCGCTCTCGCGGTACGGCGCGGACGCGCGGCCGTCAAAAACCTGGTCCGTCGAGACATGGACGAACCGCGCGTCCGCCTTCCGGCAGGCGGTCGCCAGCGCCCGCGGCAGTTCCAGGTTGAGCCGCGCGGCCAGCGCCGGATCGGCCTGGCAGGCGGCGATGTCCACCAGCCCCGCGCAGTTGACGACCAACGACGGCCGGCCGCCTTCGATGGATTTCGTGACGTCGCGAAAATCCTTCGAAAGATCCGTGACCGCGTGCAGAAGGTTCGCCGGCGGAGCGTCCCAGGCCGAGGCGGAAAAACCGAGCACCGGCCGGCCGGAAGCTTTGAGCGCCGCGACGACCGCCTGCCCGAGAAGGCCGGTGTCGCCGACGACCAGAGCCGCGGGGACCGAGCGCATGCGAATGGGCCCCTCGTCTAATCGCCGACGATCCGCACGAGCTCTTTGACCGTGAGCCAGCTCGTGTTCTTGTCGCTCGAATAGCGGAACTGCGGCGGGACCTTGCGGCCTTTCGGACGGCGCGCGGAAAAGAATTCGGGCAGGATCACATAACGGTCCGGCTGCTCGACCGTGTGTGAGGCGTCGTCCTCGGTCAGGAGGACCTCATGGAGCTTTTCGCCCGGGCGGATCCCGATGATCCTGATCTTGCGGCCGGGCGCGACCGCTTTCACGAGGTCGAGGATGCGCATGCTCGGGATCTTCGGCACGAAGATCTCGCCGCCGCGCATGTCGCGGATCGCGGCCATCACGAAACGCACACCCTGCTCGAGCGTGATCCAGAAGCGGGTCATCCGTTCGTCGGTCACCGGCACCGTGCCGTTCTCGCGCAGACGCTTGAAGACCTCCACCACGCTGCCGCGTGAACCGATCACGTTGCCGTAACGGACCACGCCGAAGACGGTCCGCTCGGCGCCGGCGTAGCTGTTGCCGGCGACGAACATCTTGTCCGCGCAGAGCTTGGTCGCGCCGTACATGTTGATGGGGTTCACGGCCTTGTCGGAGGAGAGCGCCACGACCTTCGGCACGCGGCAGTCGATCGCGGCGTTGATCACGTTCTCGGCGCCGACGATGTTCGTCTTCACGGCCTCGAAAGGATTGTACTCGATCGCGGGGACCTGCTTGAGAGCGGCCGCGTGCACGACGACGTCGATCCCGTGCATCGCGCGGCGCAGGCGATCGGCGTCGCGGACGTCCCCGATAAAATAGCGCATCGCCGGGTGGTCGAACTGGCGCTGCATCTGGTGCTGCTTGTACTCGTCGCGACTGTAGACGACCAGGCGCTTCGGGCGGGCCTTCAGCGCGATCTCGACGAACTTGCGGCCGAACGATCCCGTCCCGCCGGTGACCAGAACGCTTTTGCCTCGAACGGTGTCGCCCATGCCGGATCCTTTCTTATTCTTCCAGGTCCTTGTGGACCCAGTTGCGCGCCTTGTTGTAGGCCTTGCCGACCTTGTCTTCGAGCTCGGGAGAAAGCACGCGCAGGAGCTCCTTGCCCATGATCCGGTACTGCTTTCCCACGCGCGCGGCCCGGATGAGCCCCTTTTTGATCATGCGGGTCATCGTGCTGTCGCTGACCTTTAAAAGGAGGCGCGCCTCTTCGGGCGTATAGACCTCGTTCTCTTTGATCTCCATAAACTCTTGTCCTCTATAGGTATCAGAAGATATCACAAGGTGTCATTAGGTGTCAAATCTTAACTACCTTGACTTCCCGGGGCTATATATAAGGAGGCGAGGCTAGGGACGGAGGGCATGCCGGGCGATGATCCGCAGGTACCCGGCGATGGTCTTGGCGATCTTCATCTTGCTCTTGCCCACGCGCTCGCAACCTTTAAGGACCGTGGGCACTTCCTCGATGCGCAGGCCCAGGCGCGCGAGCCGGATCAGGAGCTCGACCACGCAGGCGTAGCTCTTGTCCTTGTAAAAATCGCCGTACCGGGCCAGCACGGCGTTCAGCGCGCTCACGCGGTAAGCGCGATAGAACGCGCTGAACGTGTGGATATTCTTCAGCGGAAAGAGGCCCGCGATGAGCGCGTTGGCCACGCGGCTCAAGAAAAGGCGCGTCGGGGTCGTGCCGATGATCCGGCCCTCCCTCATGTAGCAGGAAGCCAGCGCCACGTCGCAGCCCGCGCGGATCTTCGCCAAAAGCTTCGGCAGGGTCTCGAGGTCCGCGGTCCCGTCCGCCTCGAGCGTGATGACGGTATCCAAAGGTGAGGCGGACGGCCCCGCGAGCGCGTGCCGGAACCCCGCGCGAAAAGCCTCCGCCACGCCCCGGTTGCCGCCGTAGCCGAGCACTTCCCCGTCCTTCCCGAGCGTCTGGCGCGCGACTTCGGCGGTGCGGTCGGTCGACCCGTCGTCCACGATCAGGATGCGGAATTCCTCCCCGAGCGCGCGGGCCGCTTCGCGCAGCGCGGTCACCGTCCGGCCGACGTTCGCCTCCTCGTTGAACGCGGGCAGCACGAAACGGATCATGCCGGACCTTCTCCGCGGCGGGCCGCGATCACCCGGCGCACCGCCTCACGGAAACGGATCCGCGGGCGGTAACCGAGAAGCCGGCGGGCTTTTCGAAGATCGGGAACGCGGCGCGGGATCTCCTCATAGGAACCGAAAACTTTTTTCATCGGGACAAAACGCACTTTCAGGGGGCCCTTCATCCCGGCCTCCCGGTGGATGATCTTCGCCGAATCCAGCACGCTGATCTCCTCGTCGTTGCCGAGATTGATCACCTCGCCGATCGCGGCCGGGCGTTCCATCGCCAGGAGGGTCCCCCGCACGACGTCCTCGATGTGGCCCATCGAGCGCGTCTGCGATCCGTCGCCGTGGACCGTGACCGGACGCCCTCTCAGGATCGCGTCGATGAACATCGGGACATGCCCGCCGCTCCATCCGCTCGACGAGCGTTCGCTGAAGACCCCGAAATACCGGAGCACCGTGACCGGCAAGCCGTGGTCCTTCCAGAAACCGAGCGCCAGTTGCTCGGCGAACATCTTCGAGACCGCGTAACTCCAGCGCTTGGCGCTCGGCGCGCCGATCACGCTCTCGTCCTCCTCGGAGAAGGGCACGCGGGACCGGCGCCCGTAAACATCGGACGTCGAGCCCAGCACAACCTTCGCGCCGACCGACCGGGCGAATTCCAGTACGCGAAGGGTCCCCAGGCCGTTCACCTCGAGCGTCGGAACGGACGGCTGGCTCTCGGAAGGTTTTTTGAGCGCCGCCTCGTGGATCACGCAGTCGGGGCGGCCGCCGAGGCGACGGAGGCGTCCCAGATCCCGGATATCGGCCCGCACGAAACGGAAGCGCTTGTCCCGCGAACGGCGGCGGATGTGCTCGAGCCGCCCGTAGGACAGGTCGTCCACGCCGGTGACCGAATATCCGGCGTCCAGCAGCGCGTCCAGAAGATGCGAGCCGATCATGCCGCAGACACCGGTCACGAGGACCGCGCCTTTGTGTTTCTTCATCGCGTTCTCTCCAATTCGCGGCCGAGGATGCGCAGGATGCGCTGTCCGGCCCGGCCGTCGCCGAACGGCCGGAGTGTGCGCGCTCGGGCCCCGCGCGCGCGGATGCGCGCCATCGCGCGAAGGATCTTTTTCGAGTCGGGCGCGCACAGCGCGTTCATCCCCGCCTCCACGGTCTCCGGCCATTCGGTCTCCCCGCGCAGCGTCACGCACGGGACGCCGAGCAGGAACGCTTCCTTCTGCACGCCGCCCGAATCGGTGATCACGCCGTCCGCGCGCGCCTCGAGCTCGAGCATGCGCCGGTAGGACACCGGTGGCAGGAAGCGCAGGCGTCCCCCCGGGCGCGCGGCGCCGGTCTTGGCCAGCAGCTTCTTCGTGCGCGGATGCAACGGCATGAGGACCCGGCGGTCCAGGCCCGCCAGTGCCCGCGCGATGGAGGCCAGGCGCTTCGGGTCGTCGGTGTTCGTATTGCGGTGGATCGTCGCCAGATAGTAGCCCTCGCGCGTTCCCGGGCGGGCCAGAGGCGCCCGCGCCGCCAAGAGCAGGTCGGCCATCACGTCCCCCACGCGGTGGACACCCGCCGCGAAACCCTCTCGCCGCAGCTGCCGTTCCGAACGGCTCGTCGGGCAAAAAAGGATCGAGGACAGGCGGTCGGTGATGATGCGGTTCGACTCTTCCGGCATGGCCCGGTTGCCGCTGCGCATCCCCGCTTCGACGTGCGCGAGCGGCACGTTCAGCTTGGACGCGGCGATCGCGCCCGCGAGCGTCGAATTGGTGTCTCCGAAAACGACCACCAGGCCCGGCCGGACCGTCAGGATCGCCCGCTCGATGTCGGTGAGCATCGCGGCCATCTGGGACGCCGGGGAGCGCCCCCGTCCCGAGAAGCGGAAACGCGGCGCCGGCAGCCGCAGCTGGCGCATGAAAATATCCGACAGGCCGGGGTCATAATGCTGCCCGGTGTCCAGCCACTCCAGGCGGTACGCCGGGCGGAGGGTCCTGTAGGCGCGGTAGAGCGCCGCGAACTTCACGAACTGCGGCCGCGTGCCGACGACGGCCAGGACGGTCTTCCTTCGCATCCGCCTCATCTAAAGCGTGACGCTTTTGCCGCCCTTTCGGAGCGACGCGGTCGCGGCTTCGAGGATGCGGACGACCTCCAGCCCGTTCTCGCCGTCCGAACGCGGTTTGCGGTCCTTCTCGATGCAATCGATGAAATGCATGCACTCGAGCTTCAGCGGCTCGATGTTCTCGAGGAACGGCGCGTGCACGTTCCCCACCCGCAGCACCATCGCCTGGATCAGGGCCGAGAGGGTGCGGCTCTTGGCGTGGTCGACCCCCTTGTCGTAGACCTTCAGCTTGTCGCTCTGCTCCATGTCGTCGAAGACCACCATCTTCTTCGATCCGACGAGCGTGATCCGCCGGATCTTGTGCGGATCGAGCCAGCTCAAATGGATGTGGGCCGAGCGGCCGTCCCGGAAGCGGAAGTTCATGAAGATCACGTCCTCGATCCCGCGCGTGCGCTGGATATAGCTGTGGCCGGTCGCGCTCACGTTCGCGGGCCGCGAACCGAACAATTCCAGCAGCACCGAGATATCGTGCGGCGCCAGGCTCCACATCGCGTTCTCGTCGCGGCGGACCTGGCCCAGGTTGAGCCTCTGGGTGTACAGGTAATAGATCTCGCCGAGCTCCCGGGAACGGATGATCTCTTTCATCTTGAGGATCGCCGGATGGTACAGCAGCAAATGCCCGACCATCAGCTTCAGTTTCTTGCGGCGCGCGATGACGCAGAGTTCCTCGGCTTCCGAGGCCCGGATCGCCATCGGTTTCTCGACGAAAACGTGCTTTCCGGAAAGAAGGGCGCTTTTGGCGAACGCGTGATGATCGAACGTCGGCACGGCCAGGACGACCGCGTCGATCGAGCTGTCGGCGAGGATCTCGGAGAAATCCGGTGTGATCCGGACCTCATGGTAGACCTCGGCAAGCGATTTGAGCGTCTCGCGGTTGGAGTCGCAGAGCCCTTTCAGCGCCCCGAGATCATGAAAATGCCGCGCGTGGTTCTTGCCCCAGTTCCCGATCCCGCACACGGCGACGGAAGGCCTTCTAGACATGGGAGTGACTATACACCCTTTGACGGCCAGGGTCAATTTTGCCCAAATCGGTCAGAAGTCGAAGTAAATGAAGGCGTTCGCGTTGCCGACCGAGAGCGACAAACCGACCACCAGGAGCGACAGCGCCAGGCCGTAAACGGGCAGGGCCCCGAAGCGTTTGGCGAACCAGCAGACGAGGGAGACCCGGTCGAAGCGGTGCAGAACGAAGAAGAGCGCGATCAGGAGCAGCGGAAAGACCGCGTACGCCGTGTCCGCCGGCGGGATGCCGGAAAAGAACCCTGACAGGATGCGCCGAGCCTGGCCGAGGTCGCGTGCCCGGAAAAAGACCCAGCTGATGACGACCAGATGGAGCGTGACGAAGATCCGCACCGGCGCGGGGATCCGGAACCCGTTCTTCCAGACCCGTTCCAGAGCATGCTCGGCCGCCAGCAGCACCCCGTGATAGCCGCCCCAGATCACGAACGTCCAGGCCGCCCCGTGCCACAGACCCCCGATCAGCATGGTCGCCATCAGGTTCAGGTAGGTCCGGGCGGGCCCCTTCCGGTTCCCGCCCAACGGGATGTACAGGTAGTCCTTGAGCCAGCGCGACAGCGTCATATGCCACCGTTTCCAAAAATCCCGGATCGACACCGCCAGATAAGGCCGGTTAAAGTTGAGCGGGAGCCGCACGCCCAGGATGAAAGCCAGGCCGAGCGCCATGTCCACGTACCCGCTGAAATCACAATAGACCTGCACCGCGAATCCGTAAACAGCCAGCGCGCTGTCGAGCCAGGAAACGGCCGCGTCCTGCCGGTAGGCGGCGTCCACGACGCGGGAAAGCGTGTCCGCGAAGATCGTCTTCTTCACGAGCCCGACCGCGAAGAGCAGGACCCCGATCTTGGCGAGCTTCGGGTTGATCCGCAGATGCGCGAACTGCGGAAAGAGCTCCCGGGGCCTCATGATGGGCCCGGCGATCAGATGCGGGAAGAAGGAGATATAAAGGGCCACACGTTCGAACGTCTCGCGCGTCCGGTAAACCCCCTTTCGCACGTCGACCAGATACGCCAGCACCGTGAACGTGATGAACGATATCCCGAGCGGCAGCGCGTGCCGGACAGGTTCGACCGGATGAAGGACCCTGACCCAGGGCACGTTCTCCCAGATGAAATGGGCGTATTTGAAAAAAACCAGCGGAACGAGCGCCAGCAGGATCACGAGCGCGAAGCCCGGCTTCGGCAGACGCCCGACGCGAGGCGCCGCGACGAACGCGGCGATCGAAAATCCCGCGAGAAGGAACAGATACAGCGGATTCCACCACCCGTAGAAGACGTAGCTGGCGATCAGAGTCGCCCAGATCCGGTGCGCCGGAGCCAGCCGGACGAACAGAAGAAGAAAGACCGCGAAAAAAACAAGGAACGGCGCGGAGTGGAACAGCATGCCTAGGGATTCAGATAAGGCAGAAGGGTCTCCGCCATGGCCGCCTGTCCTTTGCTGTTGATATGCGGATCACCCGGCATCGCGAAGAGCTCGCCCATCGGAAAACGGGACAGCGCCTGCTCGAAATCCACGTAGGTCCAGCCGAGGGAGGCCGCCAGGGCGCGCATGTGGTCATGGATAAAGCCGAAGGGGTAAGGTGTCACCGCGTGGATGTCGGGCACCATCGTCAGGACCACCCGGAAGCCGTCCTCTTTCGCCATCCCGTCGAGGCGCTCGAGCGCGCGGTGCATCTCCGCCAGGCCCGGGCTCTCCGGCGCATACATCGCGCGGTAGTGGTTCACCAGCTTGGACGGGTCATGGAACCCGAAGGAAAGATTATGCGCCGAATGGTACAGGGTCACCGCGAACTGGCTGTGCCGCAGCAGGAAGTTCCCCCCTCCGGGGGCGATGACCTCGGCGTCGCGGACGAAGTAGTGGACGACCACGACGTCGGGCTTCAAGCGCCGCAGACGCCGCTCGAAATAATGCACGTAGCGGGACGCATTGTAGTTGCCGATGCCCGCGTTCAGGACCTGCGCCCTGTCCCCGAGCCCGGCCTGCAGAAGAGCGGCCATCGTCTGGTCCTCGGGCACTCCCCAACCGAGCGTGTTGGAACTGCCCAGCACGAGCACCCGCTTCTGTCCGGGTTTCAGGGGTTCGATCTCACCGCCGCGCAGGCCCAGGCTGTTGATGCGGATATCCGCGCCCTGGAGGCGGGCCTTCGAATTCGGGCGGTGCTCGTGCCCGAGATCGGCGTACGGGCTGCGGACCTTCAACCGCCGCGCGTAGTTCCACATCTCGATGTTGTAGTTCTTCTGGTCCAGGTTCTTCAGCCGCAGGAGGCCTTCCGACAAGAGGCAGGCCAGGACCAGCATCAGAACGAAAAGACCCAGGTTCATAACGGCCGTTCGGATACGGTTCACAAATCGCCTTTCACGAATATGGATATCAAACGGAGTCTTTGGATAAACGCACTAAAAAAGTATTCTTATGCTCATAAACCACGCGATAGCGAGTTCGTAAATAATTATCAAGGGTCGGTGCTTCGCGCAGTTGGTCCGATCGAGAGGTCACGAACCAATCCGCTCCGGCAGCTCGCAGTTCTTCGATCTGCCGGATAAGCGATCCGCCGTCCGCCCCCCCAACGTAGAAGGCCCATCCCTTGCGGGCACAATAATAAAGGAGGCAATTGCTGGTCCCGTAGGAAGCGATGACCAGATCATCCGGTGAAGTGCGCCGCCGGGTCTCTTCGCCCGCGGAAACGATCTCGAGGATCTCCTTGGGGATATGATAAATACCCGGATAGAGACGCCGGATCACCCAGACCTGCGCCAGAAGCGCCGGCACGAACACTGCGGCCAAGAAGAGCGCGCGGGCCTGACGGCCGGAGCACAGCGCCCGGCCCAGGACCAGCGCACCTTTGCCGGCAAGACCGGCAAGGGGCAGCACGAACGGCAGAAGATAGTACGCATGGTCCAGCACGGTCCGCCACATCACGAGCATCAAGAAGACCACACCGGCGAGCCAGGCGTAGAAGACCTTGTTCTCCCCTCTCATGGGCCGTTCCAGGCAAACACCCAACACCAACACCGCGCCGAACGGCGCCAGAAGATGCCCCGCGAGGATCTTGAACGACCATCCCAGGTAGGCCGGCGCAAAAAGCTCAAAGTAGGCCTTGCCGGCAGGCCCCCGGGTCTTCGTGAAATCGTACGGATCGTAGAGGAGCATTTCCGTCTGGCCGCGCCACCACATCCAGGCGTACCAGACCAACGGCAGGACCGCAAAGGCAAGGGCCGCGTAGTAACGCGGATTCCGGAAGAGACGGGTGCCCTCGCGCCGCCAAGCCAGGTAAAGGAGCGGGATGACGAGATACAGATTATAGATCTTCGTCGCGACGGCAAGGAACAAGAACGCCGACGCCAAGGCCAGATCCCGGCGGCGGTCCGAGGTCATATAAAGAAAGAATGCCCAGACCGCGCCGGCGGAGGCGAAGATCATGCAGGACTCGGGTTGGATGGACCGCGAAAGCGCCAGATAAAGCGGCGAAACCGCCAGCAATCCCATCGTCCACAGCGCCGCGCCCGACCCATAGACGCGGCGGACCAGGTCCCCCAAGAGCACGATCGCGCCGAGCGAGAAAAGGACCGATACCAGACGGGCCACCCATTCCTTCGGCCCTCCGACCAGCGCGTAACCCAAAGCCATCAGGTAGGAATAGAACGGCATTTCGGCATTGTAGAGATACGGCCCGGGGCCGTTCTCGTCGATCTCCGGATAAAAGAAGTTAAAGCCGTGCTGATAGAAATTCCGGGCCACACCGGCCACGATCGCCTGTCGCGAAAGGCTGTTGTAAGGTTCGATGAACGGCAGGTCGAGATTCCACAACCGCAGGACCGCGGCGAGCGCCAAGACACCGAAGAACGGCGATATCTTCCGCACGGATAGCGTCATCTCGCCACCGAACCTTCAACGATCCGACGCGCTCTCGGCGCCAGCAAGGGTCGCAGGCGCAGCGCGAAGAGCCGCCAGGCAAAGAACAGGCAGAGCCCGGAAAAAATAAGCCGGCCAGCGGCAACGACCGCCCCCCATCGCAGCCAACGGAATACCGTTTCCGGCAGCGGTAGACAGCCGAACATCGCATCCGCAGCCTCGTGCAGGCTGGGGAACGAAGCGAAATAGACCGGGTCGAGCGGCGCCAAGAGCCCGAGATTCAACTCGCGCCGGTCCAGCGCGAAGAGCGCGAGCGTCACGACGAACACCGCGTCCAGCACGCGCGGCCACGGCGCTCCGTAGCGCCGTTCGACGGCAAGGGGCGGCAACACCCACAGTACATAGTGAAAAGAAATGCGGGACGTTGCGTACATCAAGAGCAAGACCACGGCGGCGGCAGAGGCGAACGCGCGAAAACGTTGTTCGTCGGAAAGCTGGGCAGCGACCTGCCGTTTTGCTGCGAGGAACCCGAGAAGGGCCGCGAGCAGAACGCTGAAAAGGATCTTCGATGCTGGCCCGGTCATTCCGGCAAAGCGGTTTGTGATCGAACCCAGGGCGACGGCCCGGATCGTCGACGAAACATACGCAAATCGGACGTAGCCGTCCGAAGAAACATAAAGCGGCACGAATACGGCGGCGAACAAGGCTGTGGCCACGACGGCAAGCCGCAGGAGCTCGCGGCGATCCTTCGCAGTCGCAAGGAGGACCGCGGGCCCAATGAGGAACGCGTAGTTCTCCATCAGAGCCAGCGCGCCCAGCGCCGCGAACGCACGCGTACGTTTCCCCTCGCGCACCCAGACCAACGCCAGCCACACGATCGCGCACGAGAGCACACGGTACTGCCCCATAGCATAGGTCGAGAAGATCAACACCGGGTCCAACCACCAGCTCTTGACGGCAAACCGAATACCGCCCAGCGCGCGCGCAGCCAATGCCAGGCACACGATGTCCGCGGCCAGATACGGCGATTTGAGCCAGAGCAGAAAACGTGACGTTTCCGGACGCGTGAACGGCGCCAGGAACACCGCCAGCGGCTCGGCCCCACCGACCTGCACGCGCATCACCTCGTTCAGATGCGCGAGGAACAAGGCAAGACCGGGATCCACGCGCACGATCGGCCATTGCGAGAAACCGATGAGATAATACACGAGCGGAGGGTAGTACGTGAAACCTTGCGAGAGAAAGAGCGTGCCGAAATGACCGTAGACGTCCCACGCCCCGTGCAAGGAGAACATCGACGGGAAATAATGAATGAACAGCAGATCGCTGTGCAGGGTGACCGGCATCAGGGCCAGGCGCATCAGAAGCCCGGCGGCCAGGACGAGCCAAAGGGTCCGGCCTTTCATCGGCCCTCCTCTCGCAGGTCATACAGGAATATCGTATGCCCGATCTCGGCATCGGGACGACGGCCGGCGGCCCATTGGACCGCGTCGATGTTGTGCGCGCCGAGCGCGTAGAACGCGGCGCGGGGAGCCTCGAGCTCTTCGGTTTCAATGCGCCGGCCGCGGATCCCGTAGGAAGCCGGCTCGGCGGGACTGTAAAGAAAGAGCGTGACCTCCGGATCACCCTTGGTTTTCAAATATTCACCCAGCCCCTTCAGGTCCTGCCCCCAATCGAGGTTCGAGTCGCGCAGCCACTTGTAGCCGTTCGAAGGCCCGCCGGCGATCTGATTGAAGTAGGCCAGATAATGCGGACCGACCCGCAGCGTCTCGGTCGCGTGCCAGATGAGAAGACCCAAAAGGACCGCCCGAGCCGCTTTCCCCCTCCCCCATAACCAGGCGGCGACGCCGCCGGCCAGGATAAAGAGGGACGGAAAGACCGGCAGAAAATACCGGATCCCCACCTGCGCCCGGTCCCCGAGCGTGGCCAGGAAAAATCCGGCGATAGGGACCGTGAGAAACGTCTTCGTCAACCGGTCCCCCGGAAGGCGCGGCAGGAGAATCAGCGACAGAAGGATCAGCGCCAAGAACGGAAGCGTCTCCTTCACCATCCAGGTGACGAAGTAGTAATGGGGCCAGCCGGTGTCGGACCACTCGCCCATCAGATAGGAATGCGTCCCGAGATGGCGCGTGCGCACGATCCCGACGAGAGCGCTTCCGAACGTCGCCAACGGAACGGGAGCGCGCTCGGCGATCGCGACCCCGCGGTCACCCGCGATCCGGCGTATGAACTCGGCCTTTTCCCCGCGGTCGGGCACGTTCTCCAGGAGCGGCTTGACCTCGAAAAAATATCCCGCCCAGATCACGAGGACCGTGATCCCCGCGAACGCCGCGGCCGCGCGGATGGTCAGGCGCTTCCGGCGGCCTCCGAGGACCGCTGCCGCGACGAGGAAGGGCGGCAGGAGCACCGCGCTGAACTTGGAGAGGAACGTCAGGGCCGTGAACGCGGCGGAAAGAACAAGGTGCCGCCGCGAACCGGCGCGCAGATACGCCTCGAACGAGCGCAGCGACAGGAAGAAAAAGAGCGCCACCGCCAGGTCCGAGGTCGCCAGCGCCGAATGCGCGACGATGTTCGGGGAAGAAACGTAGAGCGCGAGCGCGGCCAGGCCCGCGACAGGACCGAAGAGCGCCGCGGCCGCCCCCTGCACCGCCAACCCGAAGACCACCGAGAGCGCGAGGATCGGCATGCGCGCCCAGAAGACCAGCTCGTCCATCCGTCCGGAATTGGCGACGTAAAAGAACGCGCGCGCGAACGCCTGGACATCGACCGCGCTCCACGAAGGATCGTTCAGCGGGAGTTTCGCGCCCAAAAAGACCAACGGCAAGGCCATCAAATGACGCGGCAGCGGAGGCTGGACGGGGTTCATGCGGAAGTCGCGTGTGAGGAAGGAGGAAGTGTTGCTGGCGATCTGATGGGAGAACTCGTCCGCGGTCGGTGCCCACGAACGCGCGGCGCCCAGACCCTGGAAGATCAGGACGCCCAGCAGCGCCGCGACGATCAAAGCCCGCGCGGCGGACCGTCCGGTCAAGGGACCTTCGCCGGGACGGGCGCGGGCACGGCGGCCGGGGCCCGGCGCCCGAGGAACGTCGTCGCGAACGCGTACGAGAACCAGCGCAGGTAGATCGGCATCCACTTGAAGACGTGGAAGCGGCTCTTGCGGCCCTCGCGCTCGTGCCACTGCGCGGGGACCTCCTCGATCCGCCATCCGAGGCGGTGGCATTTGACGAGATATTCGATCGAGAAAGCGAACCCTTGGGAGGATTCGAGCGGGATCTGCCGGATCACGCGCCGCGAAAAAAGGCGGAAACCGTTGGACGGGTCATGGGTCGGGATGCGCGCCAGGTGATACAGGATGAACGCCGAAGCCCGCACGAGCGTCGCCTTGAGGGGCGGGCAACCCTTCATGCATCCGCCTCTCATGAAACGGCTCGGCGCGACAATGTCGGCGCCGGCGCGGAAACGCTCCATCAGTTTGTCGACGAGTTCCGCGTTGAACGTATCGTCGGCCGGATAGACGAGGACCGCCGGCGAATCCCCCGCCTCGAAACCGCTTGCGATCGCGCCGTGCACGCCGCGATACCGGTTCTTCACCGGGACCACCGGCCGCGCGCCGCGATGCTCCCGCAGCGCCGCGAGCGTGTCGTCGGTATCGGCGTCGTAGCAGACCAGCACCCGGTAGTCCGCCCGCACCGACGACTCCAGCGCGCTCAAGACCCGGAGGATGTTCGCACCCTCGTTGTAGACCGGGATCACGATGTCGAGTTCGGGGGAGGACCGCGCCATCGGAGGTCTTTTCAGGCCCCCTGCACGACGCGCGGCTCGGGCAACGGCACGATGAAGGAGCCCTTGAAGCCCTTCTGCCGCAATTTCGGCATGAGTTCGTCGGCGATGTGCCAGGACAGGAGCAGCGCGACCTCCGGCTGATCCGTGAAAAGCTTCGATTCCTCCAGCACCGGGATGCGCGTCCCGGGCATGTACTTGCCGGTCTTGTAAGAGCCCTTCACTTCCAGTACGCAATCGAGGATGCCGTCGTCGAGCCCCACATAGCTCACGAGCGTGCTCGCGCGCGAAGGCGCGCCGATCCCGTGGATGCGCGCGCCGCGCCTCTTGGCCTCCAGGAGCAGCGCGTGCAGGCCGAGCTTCGAGAGCGTCACGCGTTCGCGGAAAGCCCCGAGCTTCCCGGCGCCGATCCCCGAAGCGGCCTCCTCGGCGAGGATCGCCGCCGCGGTCGGCCGGACGGGCCTTGTGCCGCGGCGCGCGGCCCAGACGCGGATCGACCCGCCGTGGGTGGGGATCTTTTTGGCGTGAAGGATCTCCAGGCCGTGCATCTCGAGAAGGTACCGGAGGCTCGTCAGCGAGTAGTAGCGCAGGTGCTCGTGATAGACCGTGTCGTACTGAAGGGTCTCAACGAGACTGCCGAGGTAGTGCGACTCGGAGATGAATACCCCGTCGTCGCGCAGGAGAAGCAGGACGCTCTCCACGATCTCGTGCACGTTCTCGATGTGCGCGAAAACGTTCGTCGCGGTGACGACCGTCGCGGGCCCCTCGGCGGTCCGAGCCTCGAGCGCGGCCTGCCGCCCGAAGAACGCCATGCGCGTCGGGATCCCCCGTTCGTTGGCCAGGTTGGCCATGAGGGTCGGCTCGATCCCGAGCACGCGATGGCCGCCGTTCTTGAAGTTCGACAAGAGCGTGCCGTCGTTGGAGCCGATATCCACCGCGAGGTCCTTCGGTCCCAACCCCAGGACCGGCCGGGCCTCGGCGTAGAGCTCCGCGAAATTGTCGCGCAGGATCTTCGTCGTGCCGCTCGTGTACGGGTACTCGGGCGGAAAAAGGATCGCCGGGTCCACGATCAGTCCGATCTGGACCAGACCGCAACGCGGACAGCTCAAGAGCTCCGCCGGGTAGGCCGGCTGTTCGGCCGGCGCCGAGCCGATCGCGCGCATCTGGTTCACCGGCGGCAGGTAGCCGAGGAAAAGCTGGGACTCCAGCTTCGCGTGCGCGCACACCTGACAGTTCGTGACGACCAGGCTCGTGCCGGTGCCGGCCGCCAGACGGACGGGCTGCTGGGTCTGGGGGATCATACCCGCTCTCCTTCGACGACCGGCGCCAGCTCCGCGTGGCGGTCGTACCATTCGGCGGTCAGGTGCACGCCTTTGTGGAGCGGGACGGCGCTCTTCCATCCGAGCGCCGACAGGCGTTTGATATCGGGGCAGCGCCGCGGCGTGCCGCCGCGCGCGGTGTGGCCATCCCCGGCGCCGGGCACCACATCCACGGACCGCTTGAAGTATTCGCCGATGAGCCCTGCGACCCGCCGGATCGTGACCTCCTCGTCGGTGCCGATGTGATAAACGCCCAGATGCTCCCCCTTCTCGATCACCCGCAGAAGTCCTTCGGTGAAATCGTCGATGTAGATAAAAGCTCGCGTCTCGCGTCCCGTGCCCTGTACCGGCAGGCGCACGACGCCACTTGAGCCCTCGCAGAGCCGCTTCATGCGCAGCACCAGCTGCGGGATCACATGCTCCCAGCCCATGTCCGGGCCGTAAACGTTGTGCGGGCGGAAGATCACGACCCGCTTGAAACCGGTCCGGCCGTAATGGACGGCCATCACCTCGCTGATGATCTTCGCGGCGCCGTAGGAATAGCGCGGGTTCCAGAGGTCGGGCACCACCAGCGGCACCGTCTCGTCGGTCGGGACCACCGGCGGGGTCTGGTACACCTCGGAACTGGAGGCCAGGATGAACTCCGGCGTGTGATGCTTGCGGCAGGCGTCGAGCACGTTCACGATCCCTTTCACACCGACCTCGAGCACGAGCTCGGGGCGCGTGTAGAAGAATTCGGTGCCGTTCACGAACGCCAGATGGACCACCGCGTCCATCCCCTGGACCGCGCTCTCCACGGCGGCCGCGTCGCGGACGTCGCCTTCGAGGTGCTCGAGGTCCCCCTGGGCGTCCGCCAGCCGGGAGGCTTTTCCGCGCGAATGGTTGTCGAACACCCGGACACGGTTCCCGGCCGCCAGGAGCCGGCGCACCAAGGGCGCGCCGATGAAGCCGGATCCTCCGGTGACCAGATAGGATCTCATGCCGTTGTCAGACCCGGACCCGCCGCCCGTCTAGCGCGTTCGAGCGGTGAGCGGCCTCGAGAAGGGTCTGGACCCGCAGGCCGTCGGCCAGGTCGGGGTGTACGCGCGCGCCGCCGTTCGCCCAGCGCGCGAAACGTTTGGCCAGCGACGCCACGGCGACGATGCGGCCGTCCTCGCGCGGGAACGAACGGGGCCGCGAGACCGTGCGGAAAGCCCCCGAGCGGCGGGTGCCCAGGCGCAGTTCGAAACCACGCACGTAGTCACTGCCCGTGTTCTCGAGGATCAGCGTGCCGCCGGAGCCGTAAAAAGACAGGCGGTGGCCGGTGCCCAGGAAAGACTGGATGCTCATCGAAAGCGTGAACGCCGCCCCGGAGCGGAACGTGCCGGCGATGCGCACAAGCGTGTCGCTCGGCCCCGGCTGATCGGTGCCGCTGAAGAGCCGGCAGGAGATCTCGCGCAAGGGCCCTCCGAACCATTCGGCGTAATGGAACGAGTGGCTGACGAAAAGGCTCAACGCGCCGCCGCCGGAACCCGAGCGGGTCTTCCAGGAATCGTTCAGGCGCTCCCGGCAGGCGTAGGTCTCGATGTCCCACCGCACGTCGAAATGGCGGAGACGGCCGATCCGGCCTTTCTTGAGAAGCTCGCGCGTTTTGCGCCACTCGGGAGCTTCGGGCAGTTCGAAATCCACCGTGTTGGCCCGCCCGCGCGAAGCGCGCGCGGCCGCGGCCAGGCGCCGCGCGGTGACGAGGTTGACGGCCAGCGGTTTCTCGCAGAACACCGCTTTGCCGGCGCGGAGGGCACCGATCGCGATGGCCGCCTGGCGCTCGGGCGGCACCGCGATCGCGACGGCGTCGGTGCGGGGGTCCCGCACCGCGCGGCGCCAGTCGTCGAACCAGCGGCCTACGCGCGCGCGGCGCGCCGCGGCGGCGGCGCGTCCGGCGTGCGCCGAACAGATCCACTCCACCCGGCATCCGGCACGCCGGAGCGCGGGCACATGGATCCGCTCCCCGAAACCGGCGCCCACCACCCCCACCCGCAGCGTCATACCGCCGTCCCCCGTCCGAAGAAATCCCAGATGTCCACGAGCGGACGGCGCGCGGTCTTGATCTTGCGGTAGGCGTCGTGCGGCACGCACAGCACCAGCAGGTCGCTCTTGCGGAGGACTTCCGCCAGCGGCAGCAGGTGCGGATCGGTGGTCACGTGCGGGTCGGTGGTCAGCACCTTTTTGGCCCGGAATTCAAGCACCCGTTTCAATTTGTAGCTCAACGAAGCGCGGTTGTCGTCGCTGTTGGCCTTGAACGCCATCCCGAGGAGGCCCACGGTCAGCCGGTCGAGCGCGTGGCGTTTGGCGATCTGGTCGACGAGGTAAAGCACGAGCCCCTCGTTGATCGTCATCGCCGCGTGGCCCAGGCTGAACTGGTTGTTCGAGAACGCGGCCAGCTGCATCGTGTCCTTGAGGAGGCACGGCCCGGCGGCGAAGCCCGCTCCCGGGATGTCACGTGAGCGCGGGTAGTCCTTCTTCATGCCGCGCAGGATACGCGCGTAGTCCATCCCCGCGGAATTGGCGATCATGTAGAACTGGTTGGTCGTCGCGAACTGGATGAAGCGGTACGCGTTGTTGAAGAGCTTGGCGAACTCGGCCTCCATCGGCTCCAGACGCACCACTTCGGGGGCGATCGTGCGGAACAGGCGGGCCGCGCGCTCTTCGGCCGCGGGGGTCGTGCCGCTGACGATCTGCGGGAGCTTCTGCACCTCCTCGATCGCGCGGCCCTGCACGACCCGCTCCGGGCAGAACGCGACGAGCACGCGCTTGCCGCGCGAGCGCAGGTAATTCTCGAGCCAGTGGGTGGTGCCCGGGTAGACCGTGGAGCGCAGGATCACCAGCGCCCCGTCGGCCAGATAGGGCAGCAGACGGTCGATGCACTCGCGCATGACCTTCGTGTCGGGGTTCATGAACTCGTCCACCGGCGTGCCGATCGTGATGATCACCGTCGCGGCACGCTCGAGATCCGACGGATCGGCGCTCAGGACGAGCTTTCCGGTCGAGAGCGCGCGGCGCAGGAGCGGCTCGCCCCCCTCTTCCATGAACGGCATGCGCCCTTCGGCGATCCGCTCGAGGGCCGCGGCGTTCACGTCGTAGATCAGCGTGCGCTTGCCCTTGTTGGCGAAGACGACGGCCAGCGGCAGGCCGACGTGCCCGGCGCCCCCGACCACGCAGATCTCGACCTTCCGCTCGGCCCGTGCGGGGGTCCGGCGTTTGTTCTTCATGGGTTGGCCGCCTTGACCGCCTTCACGACAAAAATGAGCCCGAACCGGTCGGGCCACTTGCAAGCCGTCGCGTACCGCGCCTTGAACGGCAGCAGGCTGTAAAAAAGCCACATGAACGACTTGGCTTTCCGGGACCACGAAGGGTTACGCCGGATGTCGTCCAGATGCCCCTCGGGCGCCGTGGCGGCGGGAACGTAGTCGACCCATTCGATCCCGAAACCGGCCTTGTTCAGGGCCTCGCGGAGCGGGCCCAGGTAGTAACGCCGGACGTGGTCTCCCCCTTCCGGCATGTTCGGCTGGCCCACGTACAACACCCCTCCGGGTTTCAGCACACGGAAGATCTCCGAAAGCGTCCTCTCCGGATGATGGAGATGCTCGAGAACTTCGAAGCAGAACGCCGTTTCGTAACCGGCTCCCTCCATCGGAAAACGCTGCTCGACGTCGCCTTGGATCGCGCCGTATCCGGCGCGCTTGGCGGCTTCAAGACCCGATTCGCTGATGTCGAGAACATCCGCCTGCCGTATCCCCAGAAAGCGCAGCAGCTGCCCGTTGCCTCCGGCCACGTCGAGAACTTTGGAACCGGGCGCGACATGGATGCGATGGACGATGTGGTCGTACCGGCGCTCGTAATACGCGCTCTTTTCCCGTTCCTCCCCGACACCGACCCAGTAATCCTTGTACTGAACCTGTGCGTCCACGGTCACCGTCCCACCTGCCCGGCGCGGGCGCGGCCCGTGAAGAGACCCGCCGCCCTTTTCAAGACCCGACCCGGTTCATAGACACGCAGCAGGTGATCAAGAAAATAGCACGCCGCCACGATCATCAGCGGCTCGAGCGGGTAGCGATACTTCCGGTCGGGATAGATGATCATGTGTTCGGCCAGCCAGAAGAAAAAGCAGCTGCCCATCACCAAGAGCGAGGTCCGCGTGGATCGCGGGAGCGCGCCCCACCGGCGGGCGATCAAGATGAGCGAGAAGAGGAACGAGAACAGGAGCCCGTAGTAAAAAGCGAACGCGGTCTCCTGCAGCGCCTCCTTCGTCGCGACGGAGACCGGCCGCGCGGGGTCGTAGGAGCCCTCGGAGAACTGGAACCAGAGCGGCCACACGCCTCCCGCGCGGTTCCAGGCCATGAAAAGGATCACGCGGCAGGCCCCGAGCTTCAGGAACTGCGCCGGGTGCCCGACGATCCATCGCCGGATCGCCTGGCCGCACAGCTGGTGATGCCGGCCGGCGTTGCCCGAACGCTCGGCTTCCTCGAGCTCCGCGGAGTAACCTTCTTCCCCTTGTTGCGGGATGTGACCTCCGCCTTCCGGCGTGGCGAACGAGTTGAGGGTCCGGTACAGGAAAAAATCGTTGGCCGTGTAGAGCACCGGCACTCCCCAGACCCTATAATTGCGGACCACCCACGGCAAGTTGACCGCCTGCATCACAAGCAGGGTCGTCACCAGCGCGGCGGCGATCTTCCGCCGGGGATATTTGAGCAGGAAGTAGGCGAACGCGACCGTGACCGGCATGAAGATCGCGTGCGTGCGCGTCATCGTCGCGTAACCAAAGATCAGCCCATACCACAAGAGCGGCCACCGGACCGGGCGGCCTTTGATCTCCCGGAGGAGCAGATAGAGCCCCCCGTACCAGAGCGGCAGGAACAGATGTTCATCGGTCACGAGTTTGATGCTGTACACGGACACGGGGTACACCGCGTAGAGCAGCGCCGCCAGTGCGGCGATCTGCTCCGAGAAGACGGTCTTGCCGATCGCGAAAAGGGCCCAGGCGCTCAACGCGAAGAGGGTGAGGTTCAGGGCATAGACCACGGGAGGATACGGACCGAATAGTTTGTACAAAAGACCGAGCAGCATCGGGTAGCCGATCGGCCGGCGGGCCATCGGGTTGCTCTGTTCGTCATGGAACCAGATCCCCTGGGTCAACTGGATCGCGTGGACGTTCGTCAGGTCGCTCTCCAGCATATGCTTCTCGTTCCAAGCCGTTTGGGGCGTGTAGCTTGAGAACCCGATCCAGAGCACCCTTAAGGCCAGCCCCAGGACCACGGCCGCGACAAACAGCTTTCCGGCGGGGACCGGCGGCAGTTTCAGGTGTCGAAACAGCACGCAGGCCAGCAAAAAGAGGGCCAGATAAAGCGTAAAATGGTTGGTTTCAAAAAGTTCCGAAAGGTAGGCCAGGGGGTTCATATCCGGGTGATTATAGTACAATCTCTCCGCGAACTCAACTGCCCGCCGGAGGGCCATAAGCGTATCAAAGAAGTTGACTTAAAGACCGTATCTCTTTAGGCTAATGCTATTGTTTTCCGTCAAAACACCCGTCACGACAGACCCCCGGAACGCTGTGGCCCACAAAAGACTTCCCAGTCTCACGATCTTCTTCCCGGCCTACAATGACGAGAAGAGCATCCCGGGCCTGACCGAGACCTGCCTGGAGGTGGCCCGCCGGCTGACCGATGACTTCGAGATCCTCATCGTCGAGGATCACAGCCCCGACCGGACCGGCGAGGTGGCCGATGAGCTGGCCGCGCGGCACAAGGAAGTCCGCGTGATCCACCACCCCCGCAACATGGGCGTCGGGCAGACCATGATCGACGGTTTCACCCAGGCCAAAAAAGAGTATGTCTTCTATACGGACGGGGACGCCCAGTACGACGTCCGGGAGCTCATGCGTCTGGTCGAGTACGTCGACGATTACGAGGTCATCATCGGCTACCGCCTGCGCCGGGCGGAGGGCGCCAAGCGCATCTTCACGAGCCGCTGCTTCCACTTTCTGGTCTTCTGCCTTTTCGGGACCCGCTTCAGGGACATCGACTGCAGCTTCAAGCTCGTCCATCGCCGCTTCCTCGACAAAGTGCGCTTCCGCACCCGAAGCGCCCTCGTGGATCCGGAGCTCTTGATCCAGGCCCGCCGGCTCGGTTTCCCGGTTAAGGAGGTCGGCGTGAACCATTATCTGCGCCGGCACGGCTCGTCCCAGTGCCTTCGCATCAAGCTGATCCTGTCGATGATCACGGACCTGGTGCGCCTGCGCTTCATTTACTGGTCCCGATGATCCTCCTGACGGGCGCGACCGGCTTCATCGGCTCACACCTCCTGGCTCGCGCGGCCTCACAGTTCGACTTCCGTTGTCTGGTGCGTCCGGCCTCCCGCTCCAGGGTACGGGGCTCGGGAAAGATCGAGATCGTCGAGGGCGACCTGTTGTCGGAGGACGCCGTGCGGCGGGCGGTGCAAGGCGCGGACACCGTGCTCCACCTGGCCGCCCTGATCCGCCGGGACAGCCCGGAGAATATCTTCCGCGTCAATGTGGAGGGAACCCGCCTCCTCGTCTCCGAAGCCCGGAAAGCGGGCGTGCGCCGTTTTATTTTCGTCAGCACCGAGAACGCCCTGCGGGAGGACCTGGACGACGCCTACGCGGTCTCGAAACGCCGGGCCGAGGAGATCGTCGCCGGTTTCCCCGGCTCGCTGATCCTAAGACCCTGCTTCGTCTACGGCCGCGGGGATGACCACGGTCTTGGGCGCCTGATCGAGATGCTCGAGCGCTCCCCGATCGTGCCGCTCTTCGGCGGGTTGAAGGCGCGCATCCAGCCGGTCTCCATCGAGGACATGGTGGAGTATCTGGTCCGGGCGCTCCGGTCGGAACTAAAAGGCGCCTACGTGATCGCCGGGCCCGAAGCCATCGGCTTGAACGACTTCCTGAAAGCCGTCGCGCGGGCACGAAAAAAACGGCGGCTCTTCATCCCCGTCCCGTACGCGCTGTTCAAGGTCTCGGCCCTGCTGTGCCAGACCCTTCCGCGCCGGGCGGGATGGGGCATGGCGCAGCTCAACAATATTTACGGGAGCCGCACGTACCCGATAGAGAGGACCGTGCGGGATTTCGGGCACAGCCCCCGGCCGGTCGAAGCGGGGCTCGCCGAATGGCTCCGGTGAATCCGGCCTACCGTTTTTTCCTGCAGATCAGCGTCTGGAGAAAAGCGTTCCCGCACAGCTCGGACAACCGGAACACCCCCCACACCGCCGCCAGGTAGAACGCCTTCACGAGGCCGTGAGCGGGAGGCGTGTCCACCGCCGCGAGCGGGTAATTATGGTTCTTCAAGTGGATCACCTCGAAGCCGTGCCGCTCCAGAAGGCCTTTCAGCGAGCGGTTCGTGAAGTGGTTCAGGTGATGATCGCTGTAGAGCCGGTCGAAGACGAAACGCGCGCCCACCGATCTCAAGACCCGTCCGATCGTGTAGAGCATCCCGCCCTCGTTGTTCGTCGACAGGATCATCAGGCCGTCCGGCGCCAGGCACTCGTCGAGCCGCTTCACGAAACCGATCGGGTCCTGGATGTGCTCGATCACCATGAAATTACAGACGATGTCGAAGCGACGGCCGGCCGGTTCCAGGAAAAAATCACCCTGGATGAACCGGACGCCCGGATGGGAGAGCTTCAGTGAATCGATCCCCCAAAGCTCCAGTTCCGTGTGACGGCCGGCGAGGTGCTTCAGGAAATCGCCGTTCCCGCACCCGACGTCCAGCAGCGTCAGCGGTCCCGTTCCCTTCTCCGCCAGGATGCGCCGGCGCACCCATTCGAACAACCCGGTGTTCGGGTTGGCGAACCAGTTGGTGTGCTTCTCGAGATAGTACTCCTCCTCGTAGACCTCGTGATCCTCGGGCCGCTTGATCGTGAATCGGTGGTCGCAGGCGCCGCAGGTGAAAAGGTTCAGCTTGGCGTCCAACTGACGGACGGCCTTCGGGTCCAGACAGAGCGTGCAGGCGACGGCGGTCAAGCGGGCGCCCCCGGTTTTTTGCGGAACGACGGGAACGGGGGGCCCTTGAGCAGGAAGACCAGGAACGACGAAGCGACGATCAGCATAAACGGTTCGAGCGGAAAACGGTATTTTCTTTCCGGATAGAGGATCAGGTGTTCTCCGAGGTAGAGAAAGAAGCAGGCCCCGACGGTCAGGAGACACCGGCGCTTGAGCGGGTCGACGGACCGCCACGTCCGCGCCAGGCGGATCACGCCGAACAGGAAAAGATAGAGGGCCGCGTAATACGCCCCGAACGCCAGCTCCTCGTAAACGTGACGGACCTTCTCGGGGATCTTCAGGCCCGGGGTGTAATGCTTGCTCTCCTCCATCAGGTCGATCACCCAGATCCCGGTCTTGCGCGTGGTCCCCATGAAATGGAGCCACTTTTCGATCCCCAGCACCGCGAAATGCCCCGGGTGCCCCAGGATATAGCCCACGACCTCGTTCCTGGCCAGGCGCTGCATCGTCGGCACGTCATAGCGCCCGATCGCGTCGGCGAGCTCCTTGTTGTAGCCGGGTTCCCCTGGCTGGGGCCAGTGGCCGTTGTTGTCCCCCCTCTCGATCGAGAGATTGCAGCCGTGATACACGTCGTGGTTGGTGGCCGTGTACGGGACGAAGACGCCCCAGTGCCGGTAGTTGCGTATCGCCCACGGCAGATTGAGGACCTGACCGGCGACGAGGACGAAGAGGACCACGGCCGCGGTCTTCTTCCACTGTTTTTTCGCCAGGAAATAGACGTACCCGACCACCAGCGGCATGAAGATCGTGTGGGTGCGGGTCATCGTCGAGTAACCGAAGATCAGGGCGTACCAGAGCGGCGCCCATCGCACCGGGCGTCCTTTGGCCTCCAAAAAAAGCAGATAGAGCCCCCCGTACCAGAGCGGCACGAACAGATGCTCGTCGAGCGCCAGGCAGAAACTGTAGACGGAGACCGGGTACACCGCCAGGAGCAGCGCCGCCAGAAGCCCCGTCACGCGGTCGAACATCGCCGCGGCCAGAAGATAGACGAGAACGACCGCCGCCCCGAAAAGCAGCATGTCCAGCGCGTAGAGAACGGCGAGCGACTTGCCGAAAAGGGCGTACGCGCCGCCCAGGAAGGCCGGGTATCCGGCGGGCCGCCGCGCGTTCGGTTTGCCGTCGGGACCGTGCGACCAGCGGCCTTCGGTGATCTCGGCGGCGAAGATGTTGATCCCGTCCGGCTCGATCAGGTTCTGGGACCTCGGGGCCTGGGCGTCGCTCCAGGCGAAGGCGGGGCGATAATGGCTGGCCGTCACCCAACCGGCCCGGAGCGACCCGCCGAGCAGGATGAAAAGGGCCAGCGCCGCGACAACGGCCTTCCCGGTGAGCGGAAAACCGCGCGAGGACCAGCGGCGCACCGCGGGGATCCTTCCGGCGAGCAGGAAAGATCCCGCCAAGAGCGCCAGGCAGAGCGTGAAATAATTCGTCTCGACGTACTCGTGCAGGTAGGGCAGGATCCGCAGGTCGTCCATTTATTTGACGGCCACCAGGACCGTGTTCCAGCACAGCGGGCGGAGGAACGGCAGGATCTTCAGCGCCGCGCGGTCCACGGCCTGGAGCCGCGCGAAAAGACCGCGGTAGGCTTCCCCCTCTTCGATGACCTTCTTCCAATAGCGGACCTTCGAGGGATGCCACCGGCGGACGAAGAAAAAATGCAGGAAGATCAGCAGCGAGAAGAACCAGAACTCCTCGTGTTTGAGGGACGAGAAGAACGGGCGGATCGACCCGAGCTGCCGGAAACCGAGCGGCTTCTCATCCTCGGTGCGGACGGCGCTCGCCATGCGGCGGTACACGTTGATGACCGGGTTATAAGGCAGGGGCTCGATGAAGACCGCCTTGCCGCCGTTTCGCAGCACCCGGGCGATCTCCCGAGCGGTGGGCACGAGCTCCACATGATGCAGGATACCGTTGCCGAACACCGCGTCGAAGGAGCCGTCCGCGAACGGCAGGCTCGCCGAATCGGTCCGGGCGGTCTCGATCGAGGCCCCGAAACGCCCGGCCAGCCGCTCGGCCACTTTCAGGAATTCCCCGGAGATGTCGCAAGCTGTGACCCGCGCGCCGCGCAGCGCCAGATAGACCGAGGTCTCGCCGGCGCCGCAACCCAGGTCCAGGACCTTCTGACCCCGCAGATCGCCCAACTGTTCGAGCGCGTACCGGTTCTCGATCGCGGTCGGCGCCTCGAACGCTTCACGGACCAGGAGCTCCTCGATCCGGATCGATCGCGCCCACTCATCGTGAAAATCCCGCTCCCGTTCAACACGTTCCCCGGCGGCGGGAGGGCTCACCGGTCCCGTCATGGCCAACCCTCCTTCTTTCTCAAGATATAGAGCGGGCGGGAACGGGACTCCTCATAATTGCGCCCGACGTAACTGCCGAGGATGCCGAGCGTGATCAGCTGCGCGCCCCCCAGAAAGAGCACGGCCACCATGATCGATGTCCAACCCGACACCGCGGTCTTGAGCACCAGGCTCACCCACAAGGCCTGGGCGATCCACGCCAGGCACAGGAGCGACGCGGCGAACCCCACCCACGTGCAGACCTGCAGCGGCAGAAAAGAAAAGTGTGTGATCCCGTTCCAGGCGAGTTTGAGCATCCGCCGCCAGGAGTACTTGGTCCTGCCCGCGTAGCGCGCCTGTCGCTGGATCGGGATACCTGTCTGGCGGAAACCCACCCAGCTCACCAGGCCCCGGATGTACGGGTTCTTTTCCCGGATCGGCCGCAGCGCCTCGACCACCACGCGGTCCAGGAGCCTGAAATCCCCGGCGTCCAGCGGCAGATCGATGTGGCTCAAACGCCGCAGGAGACGGTAATAGACCGACGCGGTCCATTTCTTCAGCCAGCCTTCTCCCTCCCGGGAATGGCGCACCGCATAGACCACTTCGTAACCTTCCCGCCATTTGGCCAGAAGATCCGCGATCGCCTCGGGCGGGTCCTGCAGGTCGCTGTCGATCACGACCACCGCGTCGCCGGCGGCATGATCGATGCCGGCCTTTACGGCGATCTGGTGCCCGAAATTCCTCGAAAAATCGAGGATCTTCACCCGCCCGTCCTTTTCCCGCGTCCGTCGCAGCGCCGCGGCTGATCCGTCCGTCGAGCCGTCGTTGATAAAGAGGATCTCGGCCTCGACGTCGAGCTTGGCCAGCGCGGAGGAGAGACGGGAATGGAATTCGGGGATGACGCTTTCCTCGTTGAAGACCGGCGCAACGACGGAAAGAAGTGGGCGCGTGCTCTGCGGCATGGCTTCCTTTACGAATAGATAGAACAGCTTAACACAAACACGGAAAGCTACTTAAGCGATTTTATTCGACAGGACGGCCAGGGCCAGAACGGCGCTGTTGAGCGCGTTGATCTCTCCCTTGCGAACGGCCTCCAGGAGCGCCTCGCGCGTCAGGAGGACCGTCTCGATCCCGTCTTCCCGCCGGCCGGCGGGAACAGGCCGCGCGGACGGGGCGAAGAAGCCCCACAGCCGGTTCGACATCCGGCCGGTGTCGGTGTGGAACGCGCCGAGCGGCTCCAGGTGCGGCGCTTCGTAGCCGGTCTCCTCCAGAAGTTCCCGGCGGGCCGCCTGCTCCGGGGTCTCGCCGGCGTCGACCCCGCCGCTCGGAAGCTCGAGGGTCGCTTGTTCGACCGCCGGCCGGAACTGCCGGATCGCCACGTACAGCCCTTCGCCGGTACGCGCCAGCACGGTCACGTAATCCGGCAGTTCGAGGGTGTAGAACGGGTCCTCGCCCGTCCCTTCCAGGGTCTTGGCGACCAGCCGGAACCACGGCGTGGAAAACACTTCCTTGCGGGTCCGTATCCGGCTCAATGGCGGGCCCCCCGGGGTGCCGCTCCGGAAAGAAAAGCCGCCAGGCGGCTCGCGGTCTGGGCGTGCCCCTCGACGGTCCAGTGGCGGTCCTGCGAATAGTAGAGCCGCCGCACCTGCTCTTCGGGGAGGCTCTCGTAGACCTCCAGGAGGTCCAGGCACGGCACGCCCCGGGACGCGCAGAACTCGCGGATCGTCCGGTTGGGCTTGCGGTAATCGTACTTGGCGTTGTCCAGGTGCCGCTTCATGAAAAGCTGCTGCTTGGTCGGCGCGATCAGCACGGCGAAAGCCACACCGCGCTCCCGGCAGGCATCGTCGATGCGGCCTAGGTCCTCGAGGAGCAGCCGCTCGAGCGCGGCCTCGATCGCCGGATATTCCCGCAGGAAGACCCCGCGGTTATCGTAACGCAGATCCATTCGATATAACCAATCGTCAAAGAACGGCAGCTGGACGAGCCGGCTCCACAGGAATTCCGGGGTCCTCAAGTGCAGCCCCGACAGGCGCGATTTGAGAACCTGCAGCGGTCCCGGGCGGGCGGGCGCGGCGCTTACCGGCTCGTCCGGCGCCGAAGCCGCCGGAACGGCCGCCAGACGCCCGAGGCCGTCGTAGAAGTCGTTACCGATATAGACCTGCTCGATGACGAGGTCCGGGCCGAACTCAAAACCCTGGCGTAGAAGGAATTCATGAGCATGATGAGCGTTGCCGCCGGTGCCCCCGTTGATGACCCGCGCGGGCGACAGGCCGTTGCCGTGCGCTCGGGCCAACTCACCCTCCAACACTTTCGGATAGGATTCAGGGATGTGCACGCCGAGACCGAACGTGAACGAATCGCCCAGGCAGAGGATCCGCCGTTCGCCGGGTGCTTTCGGCGGGATCTCGCCGTCGCGCATGTTCAGGCTGTTCGTTCGCACGGTGGTGTGGAACTCCGCGGTGTCGATGTGATATTCGGCGCCGGGCCCTGGTGAGACGGGATAGCTCTTATAATTGTAGACGGTCAGACGGAGAACGACCTCGAGGGCGGCCAGGCAGAGCAGAAGCGTGAAAGCGGCCAGCGCCGCGTTGGTGATATATTCTCTCCGGCGCGGGACTCTTCCTGCGCGTATCGGCCGGATCGGGCGCGCGGTCCCGTTCAAGCTGGCACGCGGAGCCATTGCCGCTCCCGCAGGGAGACGCGAGCGGTTTCGATCACGCGGATCGACTCGATCGCCTCTGCGATCCCGAGCGCCGGCTCGCTGCCTTCCAGAAGGCAAACGGCAAAACGCTCTAACATCCCCTCGAACGCGACCGTCTCGTCGTAGGCCTGGCCGAAGGCGCATGAAGTGCCCGTCGCCGCATCCCATACCGAGGACCGTTCCCAGCCGAGATCGATCGCGCCCTTGGTTCCGATAAGGCGCGCGTAGCAAGGGGACGGCTTGCGGAAACTGAGCGAGAGGTCGGCCATCCCGACGACGTGGTCATCGGTCTCGAAATGAAGGCGGACGGTATCCTCGGCTTTCATCGGCCGGACGCGCTTGCCGGCCTGCGCGTAGACGCTGCGGATCGGCCCCACGAGGTATCGGATCAAGTCGGCCGCCAGGGGGCCGCTGTCGATCATCACGCCGTCGGCCGAAACGGACCCCAGGTTCCCGAGGCGAGCCCTGTCGTCCGCTCCGCAAAAGGTCACCTCGGCGATGAGCGCCTCGCCAATAGCCCCTATCCGCAGGAGGCGGCGGGCCTCAACCACATCCGGCACGGATCGGACCTTGGATGCGATCATCAGCGTTCTCGCCCGCTTCTCCGCAAGACGACCGATCTCGCACGCTTCTTCCGAAGAGGTCATGAACAGCTTCTCGCACAACACGTGTTTGCCCGCTTCCAGCGTCCGCCGGATCAGCTCGGGATAAGCGTCTGAGGCCAATGACGCGCGAACGATGACCGCGTCGATCGCGGGGTCGCTCAGGATCGCAGCCGGGTCCGCGACGGTCGCCGCATGCACCCGCCGCGCGAGCGACACGGCCGCGGCGGTATCCGCGTCCTGCACGGAGGCGATGCACAACCGGGGGACCCGCGCGATGGCATCCAGATACGATCCGGTGACACCCTCGCAACCCACTAAACCCAGACGAGCAGTGCCGACATCAACGGCCATGACGGGGCGCTTCAGGGCTTCCTGAGCCAGTAAGTCGCGACCAGAGCGAAATAGCCCCGAATGGTCCGGAAGGCCTGATTGGCGCTTGGCGTGGGCTTCTGCTCGTAGCGCAGGATGAACGGAGACTCCCCGATGCGCGCCCCGAGCATCCGCATCCGGACCAGGACCTCGGGCGTGACCACGAACCCCAGGTGCGCCAGGCGGATGAAATCCTTGCCGAAACGCGACAGCGCTTTCTTCAGGATCGCCGCGCGGTACACGCGGTAATTGCAGCTGTACTCCTTGACACCCCGGATCGGGAAGAAAAGCTTGAGGAAGGCCCCCGCTCCGGCCGAAAGGAAGGTCTTGGTCGCCGAGAGCCCGGTCTGCCCTCCGCCGGGCGCGTAACGGGAGAGGATCACGACGTCGTAGCCGTCGCGGACCTTGGCGAGCGCCGCCGGCAGGAACTTCGGCTCGTGCGTGTCGTCGCAGTCGAGCGTGACGATCAGGTCCCCGTCGGCGGATTCCTTCGCCAGGACATCGAGCCCGTCGCGCATCGTCGCGCCCAGGCCCTGATTGCGTTCATGCACGAGAAGGTCGACCGGATAGTCGCGCGCCAGCTCCCGCGCGATCTTCGCGGTGTCGTCCCGGCTGCCGTCGTCGAGCACGAGGATACGGTAGGACTCCTTCGCGCGGCGCATTTCCTCGTCGAATTTGCGGACGAGGCGCGGCAGCGCGATGGCTTCGTTGTAAGCGGGCAGGAAAACGCGGATCAAGGGCCCTCCTCGTTCGGACGGACGCGCCCCCGGGCGCGCGAAACGATAAGTGCGATCGAATATAGCACACAGGCGATCAGAATCAAATAATTGAGCCGTTTGAAATAGGCGAAAAGCCCCGCGAACGAGTACAGCGCCACGAGGCCCGTGCCGAGAGGCCAGCGCGAGAGCGCGAGCCACGCGAGCGCCCAGAGCAGGTAGTGGGCGCCCAGAGGGCTCGTGACCGTCACGAAGAAGAAGAGGTAGACCCCGCAGAAATTCCGCGCCAACCGCCGGAAGTCCGTCCCGCTCGCGAGCCAGCATTCCCGCAGAAGCCACAGGTAGACCAGCGGATACCCGAGGGTCAGAACGAGCTTGAGCGTGGCCGGCTCGACATCCACGCCGGCCAGGGCCAGGGCTTGATGGAACGCGTAAGGCAGCGTGTTCGTGTAGAATTTCCCGCTGGCCACCTGGAGCACGGTCAGGAAGGTGCCGGCGCCGTTCCACAGGGGCCAGAAACAGGCCGAGATGAACGCCGCGTTCGTGACCGTCTGCTTGAGCGCGAAACCCCAGGGGAACCGGCCTTGCTCCTCCCGGCTGCGGGCGCGCAGCGCGACGAGGACCAGCGGCGGCAGCAACAGAAGGACCGTGTACTTGACGAGGAAAGCCGCGCTCCAAAAAAGGAATCCGCGCGTATACCGGCGGTCCAAGATATCGGCGACGGCGCAAAGCGTGAAAGCGACCATCACGACATCGTTGTGGCCGTCCACGAGCGCGGCGACGATCCAGAGCGGGTTGAGCGCGAAAAGCGCCACGAGGCGCGCGCGCTCGCCGTCGTCCGCGGTGACGCGCCGGGCCAGTCTGGCGAAGGAGTGAGCGGCCCATCCCATGAAGCCGAGGAAGATCAGCTTCTCGACCGCCACCATGCCGTTGATCGAATGCCGCGCCACCAGCGCCGGCACCGTCTCGATCCAGACGAAGAGCGGGCCGTAAGCGTCCGTTTTGTCATTCCAGATGGACAGCGGGTACAGAAGATCGTTCGGGAAGTCGGCGGGCACCGCGCGGTAGGGGTTCTCTCCGTAGAGACCGAGGATCCGCCCGCGCACGAGGTACTCGAGCAGGTCCCCCGAGAAGACCGGGAACGTCGCCACCGCCAGCCACGCGCCCGCGAGCGCGAAAACCGCCCATTGACGCGGCGACAGAGGCCGGTCAAGGGACCGGACGAAGAGGACGAAAGCGGCGCCGAGGTTCAGCAGGAGCAGGTTGATCCAGAAGCGCGTGGCCGGCTCAAGCGGCGGCAGGTTCGCGTCGCCGGCCGAGTTGCGCGCCCACTCGATCAGCGCCAGCGCGGCCAGCGAGACCGCGTAATAGGCCGCCGCGACGGGCCGCGGGACCACCCTCAAGCCGAGAAGAACTCCCGGACCGCCTCGATCACGCGCTCGCGCGCGGGGTCGGTCAGCTCCGGGTAGATCGGGAGGGACAGGATCCGGCGGGAAGCCTCCTCCGAGCGCGGGAGATCCCCCGTTTTGTAGCCGAGTTCGCGGTAGCACGGTTGCAGATGCAGCGGCAGCGGATAGTACACGCCGGTTCCGATCCCGCGCTCCTCGAGAAAATGCGCCAGCTCGTCCCGGCGGTCGACCAGGATCGAATAGAGATGGTAAACGTGCTCGTGCCCTTTCGGCGCGTCGGGAGTGCGGACCGGGAAACCGGCGAAACCGCGGTCATAGGCCGCGGCGTGGCGGCGGCGCGCGGCGTTCCACTCGTCGGCGTACTTGAGTTTCACGCGCAGCACCGCGGCCTGCAATTCGTCGAGCCGGCTGTTGATCCCCACGACCTCGTGGTGATATTTCTTCTTCGAGCCGTGCACGCGCAGCACCCGCAGTTTCTCGGCGAGCGCGTCGGAGGAGGTCAACGCCATGCCGCCGTCCCCCGCGCCGCCCAGGTTCTTCGTGGGGAAGAAAGACAGGCAACCCGCGTCGCCGATCGAGCCGGTGCGGCGGCCCTTGTAAGAGGCGCCGAACGACTGCGCGGCGTCCTCGACGACCGCCAGGCCATGGCGCTTGGCGACCGCGGCGACCGCGTCCATGTCGCACGGAAGGCCGAACAAATGCACCGGGATCACCGCTTTCGTGCGCGGCGTCACGCGCCGTTCGATGTCCGCCGGATCGATGTTGAAGGTCCCGGGTTCGATGTCGGCGAAGACCGGGCGCGCGCCGGTCCGCGAGACGGCCCCCGCGGTGGCGAAGAACGTGAACGGCGGCACGATCACCTCGTCGCCCGGGCCGACCCCGAGCGCCCAGAGCGCCAGATACAGCGCGTCGGACCCCGACGCCACCCCGATCGCGTGCCGCACGCCGTGGAAGCGGGCGATCTCCTGCTCGAGTTTGGACACCTCCTCGCGCAGCACGAACTGCTGCGAGTCGAACACCCGGCCTACGGCCGCGAGCACCTCGTCCCGGATGCGCCTGTGCTGTTCGGTGAAATCGATGAAACGGACTTCCGTCACGGGCGCCGCTCCTCGGTCAGGCCGCCCCGGAGCCTGCGGTAGCGCCCGCCGCAGCGCGCGCAGGAACCGGCCGGCCCCCGGAAGCGCAATTTCTCGCCGCACGCGCACATCCAGCCGCGCACTCTGGCGGGGACCCCGACGACGAGCGCGTGATCGGGTACGTCGCGCGTGACGACCGCCCCGGCCCCGACGAACGCGTAGCGGCCGATCGTGGCGCCGCAGATCACCGTCGAATTGGCTCCGATCGTGGCGCCCCGGCGCACGAGCGTGCGCGCGAACTCGCTCTTCCGCGAGACGTGACTGCGCGGCGTATTGACGTTGGTGAAAACACAGGAAGGCCCGCAGAAGACGTCGTCCTCGAGCTCGACGCCCTCGTAGAGCGAAACGTTGTTCTGCACTTTGACGCCGTCGCCGACACGCACCCCGCGCCCGACGAACACGTTCTGCCCGAGCACGCAGTTGCGGCCAAGACGGGCCCCGTCCATCACGTGGCAGAAGTGCCAGATCCGCGTGCCCTCGCCGACCGACGCTCGCGGGCTGACCTGGCTGCTGGAATGGATACGGGGGGCCGGGGACCCGGCGGCGCGGCGGGTGCGGACGGTGACCGGCATGGCGCGCTAGACGCCTACGGGCAGAGGCGCCTGATCGTGCACGCGGACGACCTCGTAATTGGTGTTGCGCTGGACGGGGACCTTGCCCGCCTCGCGGATCATGCGGATCGCCTCGTCCTTGGTCACGCCCGAGTACAGGTGGTCGCTGCCGGTGGCGCTCACGACGTTCTCCTCCATCAGGATCCCGCCGAAATCGTCCGCGCCGAACGCGAGCGCGATCTGCGAGAGCTTGGGGCCCTCGGTCACCCAGCCGGCCTGCAGGTGCGGGATATTGTCCAGCATGATCCTCGAAAGCGCGAGCATCCTTAGGTATTCGTCTCCGGTGCGGCGCGGCATCGTCATCTCGGTGGATTCGGACTCGAAGCTCCAGGGAATGAACGCGCGGAAGCCTCCGGTCCGGTCCTGCAACGTGCGGTACCCGTCGAAGTGCAGCATCCTCTCCCCGATCGTCTCGCCGAGCCCGTAGACCATCGTCGACGTGCTCCGGAGGCCGATCTCGTGCGCCGTGCGGTGGACCTCGAAATATTCCGCGGTCTTCGTCTTCAGGGGGCTCACCGCCTGCCGCACGCGGTCGACGAGGATCTCGGCGCCGCCGCCGGGCAGGCTGTTCAGGCCGGCGGCCTTCAGGCGCTCGAGCACCTCGCGGATCGTGATCCTCGAGACGCGCGAGATGTGCTGCACCTCGGAGGCCGAGAACGAGTGCACGTGGACCTGCGGATAGCGCTCGTGCACGCGCTTCACCAGGTCCGTGTAGAATTCGATCCCCAGATCGGGGTTGTGCCCGCCCTGCATCAGCACCTGCGTGCCGCCGAGGGCCACCAGCTCGTCGATCTTGTCGCAGATCTCGGCGAACGTGCGCAGATAGCCCTCTTTTGTGTCGCCCGGCTCGCGGTAGAACGCGCAGAATTTGCAGTAGGTGTAGCAGATGTTCGTGTAGTTGATGTTGCGGTCCACGACGAAGGTCGCGCGGGTCCGCGCGGCCGGATTGTGGCGGACGGCCAGCTCCGCGGCGGCGGCGCCGAGATCGAAGAGGTCCGCGTCGTGGTAGAGCCTCTCGCCCTCCTCGACCGTCACGCGCGCTCCGTCGAGCGCCTTCTTCAGGATGTCCCCGCAGTTCATGGGCGGTCCTTCGGGGTCGAGGCCCCCGCGGGGAGCGCCGAAGGCGACGGCCGCACCGTCTCGAGGGACGGGACGGCGGGCACGAACCCCAGCCGCGCGGCGTGCTCGAAATAAAGTTTGAGCCCCCGCTTCATCGGTTCGTCGAAATCGTACGAGAGCGCCGAAAAATAGCCCTCGAGGACCGGGCGCGGCAATCCGGTGCGGCGCGCGGCCTCGTCCACGACGGCCGCCGGGTTCTCGGCGGCCCAGCGGCGCGAGCGGGCCAGCGCCTCGATCGCGGCGGCGACCTCACCGGGCCGCGTCTCGAAGAATGCGCGGCGCGCGACCCATACCGCAAAAACGGCAGGCGTGCCCGTCCACGCGCGCCACTCCTCGCCGAGATCGGTCACGTGGAGCCCTTCGGTCCTCGCCCTCGACGTCCCGAGAACGAGCGCGTCGTCGCCGATGACCAGCGCCGCGTCGAAACCTTCCGGCACTCCCGCCAGGCGTTCCGGGACGACCTCGGTGTCGGGCTTGAAGCCGTAACGCGCGCGACAGAGGATCTCCAGGAGCACCGGCGTCGTCTTCCCCTGCGCGGTCACGGCGATCCGGGTGCTGCCCCCGAGCTCCCTCAAAGGGGCGCGCGCGAAAAGCAGGACGCTCCGCACACCGCTGCGCGAACCGATCGCCAGGTCCGGCAGAAGGACCAGGTCCCTGGCGTGCAGGCCGTACCAGAGCGCCGAAACGGGACCCGCGTCCACGCTCCCGGCCAGCATGGCGTCGTTGAGGGCCGCCGGATCGCCCGGGACCGTCTGGCCGCGGAACGGCACGGCTCCGGAGGTGATCCCCAGGTCCACCGGGAGCGAATTGATGAACGAGATGGAGCCCAGGCGCATCAGCTCACCAGGCATTCTTTGCGGATCGGCGTGTAGGTGCTGTTCACCTCGACGGGCCGGTACCCGCATTTCTTGATCATCGCGACGAGTTCGTCGTAAGTGAATCCCTTGCCCTGCGAGCCGGCGGCCTTGGCGATCGTCTCGTCGAAGTTGGTGCCGCCCAGGTCGTCCACGCCGAAACGCAGCGCCACGTGAATGAGCTTCTCGTCCACGTAATTCCAGAGCTGGCGGATGTGCTGAAAATTATCGAGCATGAGACGCGCGGTGGCCAGCACCTGCAGGTCGGTGACGCCGGTGGTCCACGGCAGGTGCGAGAGGTCGTTGTTCTCGGGCTGGAACGCCAGCGGCACGAACGCCAGGTATCCGCCCGTCTCGTCCTGCGCCTCACGCAGGCGGATCAGGTGGTCCACCCGCTCCTCGGGCGTCTCGACGTGCCCGTAGAGCATCGTCGCGTTGGAGCGCAGGCCCGCGCGGTGCACGGCCCTGTGGACCTCGAGCCACCGCTCGGCGTCGATCTTGGTCTCGCAGATGAGCTTCCGGGCGCGTTCGGCAAAGATCTCGGCGCCGCCGCCGGGCACGCCGCCCAGGCCCGCGGCGATCAGGCGGTCGATGACCTCCTCGACGGGGATCTTCTCGAGGCGCGCGTAGAAATCCAGCTCCACCGCGGTGAATCCCTGGATCAGCACGCCGGGACAGGCTTTCTTGATGCGCCGCAGCATTTCCTCATAGTAGTCGAGTTTGAGCTCCGCGTGCAGGCCGCCGACGATGTGCACTTCCCAGACGCCGTGTCTGGCGGCCGCGACGACCCGCTTTTCGATCTCGTCGTTCGACAGCACGTACCCGTCGTGGTCGCGCTTGCCCTTGGCCCAGGCGCAGAACTTGCAGGTCAGGACACAGATATTCGTGTGGTTGACGTTGATCGAGTGGGTGAAATGCGCGGCGTCGCCGTGCATGCGGCGGCGCACGCGGTCGGCCAGCGCGCCCAACTCGACAAGGTTCGTCGAGCGGATCAGGCGGCGGCCGTCGGCCTCGGACAGGCGGACCCCGGCATCGACCTTCTCGAGGATGTCGGCGAATTCCCGGATCGTCTGCATGGCGTCCTGTTTTCCTTCCGTCATTCCGCGGCGCTTTCGCGCCAGCGTTCGAAAAGCTTGTTCTCGATCTTCAAAAGGTCCAGCACCCGGCCCAGCGTGAAATCGACCATCTGTTCCACGGTCTTGGGCTTGTGGTAGAAAGCGGTCGTCGCGGGCACCACGTGCACCCCGATCTCGGCCAGGTACAGCAGGTTCTTCAGGTGGATCGGGCTCAACGGGCTCTCGCGGGGCACCAGCACCAGCGGCCGGCGTTCTTTGATCGTCACGCCCGCCGCGCGGTGGATCAGGTTCAGCGTGAGCCCCGCCGCCACCGCGGCCGCCGTCGACATGCTGCACGGCACGATCACCATCGCGTCCATCGGCGCGGAGCCGCTGGAAACGCGCGCCGCGAAGTCGTCCGCGGCCGCGACAAAAAGCCGTTTCGGACCGCCGAAATGGCGGCGGAAGGCCGTCGCGATGCCCTCCGGCTCCCGGCCCAGGTCGACGCCCAATTCCTCATCGAAAACCTGCGCTCCGCCGGTGCTCAAAACCGCGTGCACTTCGTGACCTAACCCCAGCAGGTGCCGCACGAAGCGTTCGCCGAGCATGGCGCCGCTGGCCCCCGTGATCCCGACGATGATCCGCTTCATATTTTTGGGCCGCAATTTCATCTAAATATGTCTAAAAACGTGAAGATTAGCAAGATAATTCCGACCCAGCCGTTCACCGTGAAGAACGCCGCGTTGATCCGCGACAGGTTCCCTCCCGAGATCAGGCGGTGCTCGGTCCAGAGCAGAGCCCCCGTGACCGCCACGCCCGCCCCGTAGAGGATCCCGAGCCCCGCGACAGGCGCGAAAACCGCCAAAAAGAGCACCGTCGCGACGTGACAGGCGGCGGAGATCCGCAGCGCGCGCGCCGCGCCGAAGCGCACCGGGACCGAGTGCAGCCCGTGCGTGCGGTCGAAGTCGGCGTCCTGCAGGCTGTAGAAGATGTCGAACCCGGCCACCCAGGAGAGCACCGCGGCGGACAGGATGAACGGCTGCCACTCCAGTCGCCCGGTCACCCCGAACCATCCGCCCAGCGGCGCCAGCGCCAGCACCAGGCCCAGCGCGAAGTGGCACAGGAAGCTGAAACGTTTCACGTAATGGTAACCGGTCAGGAGGACGAGCGCCAGGGGGGAAAGCTTCAGGCAGAGCGGGTTCAGGGCCGCGGCCGAGACCAAAAGCAGCGCCAGCGCCCCGGCGACCGCCCATCGCGTCCAGGCCTCCGGAAAAGCCCCGGTCACGCTCGGCCGCGAGCTCGTGCGCGGGTTCATCGCGTCGATGCGCGCGTCGATCAGGCGGTTCAGGGCCATCCCGGCCGTGCGCGCGCCGACCATCGCCGCGGTGACCCAGAAGAACGTCGCCCAGCCCGGCCAGGTCCGGCGCGCCAGGATCATCCCCATGTACGCGAACGGCAGCGCGAACGCCGTGTGCTCGAACTTCACGAGCTCCAGAAAGGTGCGGGCCTTCCTGAGGAATTCGCCCGTCGCGGGCGGAACGGGCCCCGAGCTCACGCGTCGAGGACCGGCAGGATCTTGTCCACCTTCGTGATCGCCAGCACCTTGCGCACCGCGTCGGCCGCGTGCAGGAGCGCGAATTTCACGCGGCGCGCCGAAGCCGCGCGGGCCATCTCGAGCAGCACGCCGATCGCGCTCGAGTCGATGTACGCGACCCCGCCCAGATCGATCAGGAGCGTCCCTTCGGCCGCCGCGACGTGGCCGAGGAGCGCGTCCTTGGCGTCCAGCACGCTCATGCCCTCGAACTCCCCGGTCATGCGCAGCACGGTCACCGACGGCTCCGGGCGGTCGACCGCGATGTCGAGGCCGCTCACTGCGGCAGCCCCAGGTCCTTCATGACCGCGTCGGCGCGTTTCTTGGTCGCATCGTCCATGCGGATCTCCTCGGGCCAGGTCCGCGTGTAGCCCTCCTCTTTCCACTTCGCGGTGGCGTCGATCCCGACCTTCGAGCCGAAATCCCGCTCCGGCGAGGCGTGATTCAGCGTGTCCACGGGTCCTTCCACGAAAAAGAGGTCGCGCTTGGGATCGATGTTGTTGAACACCGCCAGCGCCACCGCCGCCACGTCGTGCACGTTCACCGAGGCGTCCACCACCACGACGACCTTCGTGAACGACAGCTGTCCCAGCCCCCAGATCGCGTGAGCGACCTTCTTGGCCTGGTGCGGATAGTTCTTCTCGATCGAGACGATCACCGCGTTGTTGAACGTCCCCTCCATCGGAAAGTTCATGTCGACGAGCTCGGGGACCTGCTTTTTCAGGATCGGCAGGAACGTGCGTTCGATCGCTTTGCCCATGTAGTAATCCTCCATTGGGGGTTTGCCGACGATGGTCGTCAGATAGATCGGGTCGCGGCGCATCGTGATGCAGCGCACGCGGAACACCGGAAAAAGCTCCACGGGAGTGTACACGCCGGTGTGGTCGCCGAACGGCCCCTCCTCGCGCAGGTCGTCGGGATCGACGGTGCCCTCGAGCACGATCTCCGAGGCCGCCGGCACCTCGAGGCCGATGGTCTTGCAGCGCACGAGTTCGACGGGCGAGCGCCGGAGGAATCCGGAGAACAGCAGTTCATCCAGGCCGTAAGGCAGCGGCACGACGCCCGCGAAGACCGTCGCCGGGTCGCAGCCGATCACGACGGCGACCTCGAGCTTGGTCCGGCGGCGGCGGCTCTTGATCGCGTGGGTCGCGCCGTCCTTTTGCGTCTGCCAGTGCATGCCGGTCGAGCGGTCGTCGTAGACGTGCATGCGGTAGACACCGACGTTGCGCTCGCCGGTCTCGGGGTCCTTGGTGATCACCAGCGGCAGCGTGATGAACGGCCCGCCGTCCTTCGGCCAGCACTTGAGCACCGGGATGCGCGAGAGCTTCACCGCGTCGCCCTCGAGGACGACTTCCTGGCACGGCCCCGAACGCACGACGCGCGGCGGGACCTTCGAAAGATCGAAGAGTTCCCCCAGAAGATCGATCTTGCCCTTCAGCGTCCCGGGCACGCCCTTCACGGAAAGGAGCGCGGCGATCCGCCGCGCGGCCGCTTCGACGTCGGGCGCGTTCATCGCCATCGCCATGCGACGGTAAGAGCCGAACGCGTTGATCAGCACCGGCATCGTGTGCCCCGTCACGTTCTCGAAGAGGAGCGCTTTGCCTCCGTCCGGCGACTTGGACACGCGATCGGCGATCTCGGTGATCTCCAGGTCCGCGCTCACCGCCTGTTTCACGCGCACGAGCTCCCCCGCGGCCTCGAGCGCCGCGACGAACTCGCGAAGGTCCTGAAAACCTTTTTTCAAATCAACCTCCCTAACCTGGTAACTGGTGATCGGTGACTAAAACGGTGTAAGTGGGTTCCTCGAATAAAGAACCTTCTTATCCCGTTTTAGTTACCAATTACCGAACCTGTTCGCACCTTCAATTACCAATTACCAAACACCTACCCACACCGTTTCAGTTACCAGTTACCGAACTCTCTCGCGCCTGCAATTACCGCTTGCCGTTCAGCCGGCGCCGAGGCCTCGTACAGCGCGATCACACCGAAGAGAAAACGCCTCACCCGCACCGATTCGAAGCCCGCGGCCTCCAGGCGCGCCTTGAAGGCCTCCGGCTTGTCGAAGCGCGCGGCCGAATCGGTCATGTAGAACGCGGGAAAATCCTTCCCGAAAAGCGCGCGGCCGTACAGCGCCACGACCGAGTTCATGTAAAAACGCCAGAGGGCGCGCAGAACGGGGTTCGGCGGCTCGGTGAAATCCAGGAACGCGATGCGCCCCCCGCGGGCCAGCGACGCGCGCACGCCCTCGAGCACGCGGTCGAGGCGGGAGCGGAGATTGCGGAGGACGAAACCGGAGACGATCAGATCGTAACGCCGTTCGTCGATCGGCAGCTCCTCGGCGGACCCCCGGACGAAACGCGGGCCTTCGGCGGCCGTCATTCCCAGGCGCTCGCGACGGCGCTCGGCGACCGCCAGCATCCGCTCGGAGAGGTCCAGGCCCGTGACCTCGATGCGCCCGCCGAAGCGGCGCGCCAGGTCAAGGGCCAGGTCGCCGGTGCCGCAGCCCAGATCCAGCACCCGCATCCCGGCCCGCGCGCCGGAGAGCGTCCGGCGGCGCCAGACCCCATCCAGACCGAGGCTCGTCAAACGATTAAAAAGGTCATAGCGATCCGCGAGACGATCGAACATCGAGCGGACGACGTCGGGGGCCGGACCTGGGTCCTTGGAAGGTTCCATCTCTATGGCAAATACCCGCTGGGCGTGGTAGACTTTAAAAGTTGTAAGAACTGCTTGAAATTGCTCAAGTTCAGGAAATTCTTATCGTACTATGGACGAAACCAGAATACAAGAAGAACTCCGGAAAACCCGCCAGGAACTGCTCCTTCTCTACGAGATCGGGAACCTGATCCGTACCTCCCTGTATCTCGACGAGGTGATCTACCTGATCCTGAGCGCGATCACCAGCCACGAGGGCCTGGGCTACAATCGCGCGATCCTCTTCCTCGTCGACGAGAGCGGCACCAACCTCGAAGGACGCATGGGCATCGGCCCCACCCACCCGGAGGCTTCCCCGATCGTCTGGCGCATGATCGAGGAGAACCGGATCACGCTCGAAGGGCTCCTCGACGTCTACCAGAAAGCCGACAAGAACATCGACCCCGAACTCAACGCGATCGTCCGGCAGGTGCGCGTACCGATCGAACGGGCCTTCGGCGTCCTTCCCAGGACCGTGATCCACGACACCTCGCACCTGGTCCCGGCGGAGGACTCCAACCACGAGCTCGTTCATATGGGCCTGCGGAATCTCGGGATCGGAGAATTCGCCGTGGTCCCCCTGCGCGGGAAGGATCGCGTGGTCGGGGTGCTCCTGGTGGACAACATCACGACGAAAAAGCCTCTTCGCGAGACCGACGTGCGGAGGCTCATGATGCTCGCCAACCACGCGGGGCTGGCTCTCGAGAACGCGAAGACCTTCAGTCAGGTGGTGATCACCGCCCAGCAGGATTCGCTGACCAAGCTCTGGAACCACGGTCACTTCCAAAAACTGCTCACCGACGGCCTGACCGTCGCCAAAGCCGAGCGGCGGCCCCTGTCGCTCCTGGTCTTCGACGTGGACGACTTCAAGGCCTTCAACGACACCCATGGCCATCCGGCCGGCGACCGCGCGCTGGAAGAACTCTCTCAGATCGGCAAGACCGTCATGCGCCGCATGGACCATCTGGCGCGCTACGGAGGGGAGGAATTCGCCGCGGTGCTGCCCGCCACCACGAAGGAAGAGGCCTACAAGCTGGGCGAGCGCCTGCGCGAGGCGATCGAGCGGGAGACCTCCGTCCCCCGCAAGGGAGCGGAGGCCCGCCGGATCACGGTGTCCATCGGAGTGTCCTCGTACCCCGAGGACGCGGACGACAAGGAGAAGTTGATCTACTGCGCGGATGCCGCTCTCTACGAAGCCAAGCGCAACGGTAAGAACCGCGTGCGCGCCTACCGTAAGCCCGCCGCGGCCGCTTAGCAGTTAATCTATTTTGCCACTGCTCTGCATTCTCTTCTGCTCAACAGCCTGTTCGCGCACTTTCGTCAACTCTGGCCCAAACAGTATCTCGTGCAATTTATAAGCTGGCGTGACCGCCGCAATACCTGCGTTTTGGAATGAAATCGGTGTAGCCTGGGTTTCTATGAATTCCACTTTTTGGGCATCACGAAATGTCCCCGTCATGATTCCTGCCAGAAAAAGCTTAGGCGGTCCCAACCGCAGAACACCGGGATTTCTATCACCAGATAAATAAAAGAATACCGGCGAACCACTGTTCCCGCCGTATGACTGCGTCTCTAGGAGATACAAGTCCTGAAGCTGGTCGGTTTGCCACCTAACTTTCTCGTCGGATATCAATGCCACTCGTCCAAATCGAGTGACCGGATAGTTCCTTGTCCGACCAAAGTGCGGTGTGAACAACCCTATGAAAAATACTTCATCCCCTTCGGTTATATCCTCTTCTTTGAACTTTTCCTTAGTAACGATCAGGTCGGGAGGTATGCTCCTATAATCATAAATTTTTGGATCGGGTAAACATGGAATTACCGCGATATCAACTTCGGGTTCTGGATGCACCCAGATTTTGAGCTTTGTGAGGGGCACCTCGGCAAGATCGGCAGGACCATCAATTTTATTAAACCGAACATACACAACATTGAAATATTGCTTAGTCTGCTCATCTATCAACACGTGTTTAGCAGTCACAAGGTAATGGAAATATAGGTCATCCGCCTGCTTTATTGCAACTATGAAACCAGTGCCGTTTGGAACAATCCCTTTTGTCGGATGCTTAATAAAAATGAAGCATACTGTCTTTTTTACATCTTTAGGTATTACACTTGCCATCGAGGTGGCGCCTCCAATAAGATCTGCCGCAAATAAAACCACACTTAATACCACTACATAAATAGTAGAAAATCGGGCTCGACCAACTAAGCCCGATGAATACCTAGAATACCGCTCTGGATGCCCGCCCATTCATCCACTATTCCACTAGCGCCGCTGCCTCGCCCTTACCAGGAACACGCCGCTCGGCGCGTTCCGACAGTTTGACCGAGACGATCTTCGAGATGCCGGTCTGTTCCATCGTCACGCCGTAGAGCGCGTCGGCGAGGTTCATCGTGCGCTTGTTGTGCGTGATCAGGATGAACTGGGACCCCGCGATGAACTCCCGCAGGACGTTGCAGAAACGCTCGACGTTCGATTCGTCGAGCGGCGCGTCGATCTCGTCGAGCACGCAGAACGGGCTTGGCTTGACCTTGAACAGCGAGAAGACCAGCGCCACGGCCGTGAGCGACTTCTCGCCGCCCGAGAGCAGGCTGATCGACTGGAGCTTCTTGCCGGGCGGGCGGGCGACGATCTCGATGCCGCTCTCCAACACGTCGTTCTCGTCGAGAAGGAAGATCTCCGCCGAGCCGCCGCCAAAGAGGAGCTTGTAGTACTCGCTGAACGACTTCTGCACTTTCTCGAAGGTCTCGACGAAAAGCTCGCGCGTCGTGCGGTTGATCTTTTGGATCGCCTTCTGGAGGTCCTCCTTGGCCTGGACGAGGTCCGTCTGCTGCTGGTTCAGGAAGTCGTAACGGCTCTTCAGCTCCTCGAACTCCTCGATCGCCACAAGGTTCACCGGACCCATCCGGGCCAGTTTCTCGCGCAGCGCCTGGATCTGGGCCTTGGCGCCCTCCGTGTCGAGGTCCGCCGGGGCGGAAAGCGCCTCTTCGGCGGCGGCGGCCTCCCGCTGGACGAGCAGGTCCACCTGGTAGGCGTTGAAAATGCGCTCCTTCAGGCGGTCGATCTCGAAGCGGAGCTGGGCCTGCTCGAGCTCGAACTGGTGCGCGCGGTCCCGGGCTTCGCGGGAGGCGGTCGCCGCTTCGTCCCGCTCGCGCTCCAGCGCGGCGAGTTCCGCCGTCACCGCGTCGCGGTCGCGGCGGATCCCGTCCGCCCGGAGCAGCAGCTCGTCGCGGCGGCGGGAAAGGTCCGCGATCCGCGCCTCGAGGTCGGCGTTCTCCCTCTCGAGCGATCCCTTGCGCAGGCCGGCCTCTTCGGCTTCCCTGGCGTGGAGCGCTCCTTGAGCTTCTTCGTTCGCCAGGGCTTCGAGCGCCCAAGCCTTGTCCTTCTCGATCTTTTCGCGCCGCGCCGTGCAATGGCTCTGCCGGGAACGCGTCTCGGTCAAGCGCACCAGGAGCGCCTCCTTCTCGTCGGCTTTCTCGCGCACGGACGTGCGCAGGCCGAGGACCGCCTCCCCGAGGCGTTTGTCCTCCTCCGCGAGGCTGTAAAAATCCCGGTTCAGGGTCTCCTCGGCGGCCAGAAGCGTCCGCTCACGCCCGGTCAGTTCCGCCACTTCGGTGCGCAGGGTCTCGAGCTCGGAAACCAGCTTCCGGCGGTTCTCGTCCGTGTGGCGCTCCTTCCCCCGCAGTTCCGACGCCGCGGCCTGCGCGGCCAGCGCGTGGTCGGCCAGCGCCCGCACGGCCTCCGTCAGCCCGGCCTCTTCGGCGCGGGCGGCCTGGAGCTCGGTCTCCTTGGCCGCGAGCGCGCGGCGGGCCGCCGCGAGCGCTTCGGCGGTCTCGCGGACGCGCTGTTCGCGGCCGACGAGCGAGAGGTCCGCCTGCGCCGAGAGCGAGCCGCCCATCACGGTCTGCCCCTCGAAGCGCTCGCCCTCGCGCGTCACGAACACGGCCGCCGGATTCGAGCGGGAGAGCTCGAACGCCCGGCGCGGATCGGCGGCGACGTAGACACTGCCCAGCAGTTTGTTCAACAACCCGCGGACGGACGGATCGACGTCCAGATGCGCCAGGACCGGTTCGGCGCCGCCGAACGCGCCCGCCGGAACCGGGGCGGCGGCGTCCGCGCCGAACGCCAGGCTCACCAGGAGCGCCCGGCCCTTGCCGGACGGGCGCAGGAAATCGGCCGCGCGCAGCACGTCCTCGTCGGAACGGAACACGACCGCCTGCAGGTACGACTCGAGCGCGGCTTCGACCGCCAGCTCATAACCCGTCTCGGCTTTCACGAGGTCCGCCAGAAGACCTACCATCCCCGCCGCGCCGCCGCCGGCGGCGGCCTTCTCCTCCAGCAGCGCCTTCACCCCGCCGAGGAAGCCCTCATGGCGGTCCCGCAGGCCCGTCAGGAGGTCGAGCCGGGAACTTTGGGCCGATTCCTCGGCCGAAAGGTCGTTCAATTCCTCCGCGACAGCGCGGGAACGAGCCAGCGCGGCGGCAAGCGCGGCCTCTTTGGATGCCTTGTCGGCCGTCACGCGCGCCAGAGCCGCTTCGGCTTCGGCGGCGGCCGAAGAATGGGATTCGAGGGCACGGGAGAGGGCCGCTTCTTCCTGCGCGACGGTGTCCTCGTCCTGCCGCAAGCGGCGCAGGCGCGCGCCCAGCGACGCGATCTCGGCGCTCGTCTTGGCCAGGTCGTTCTGCAGGCCGATCTTGCGGTCCGCCAGCTGGGCCAGGCGGAATTTGGCGGTCTCCTCCTCGGCGAGACTGCCGCGGATGAACGAATCGATCGCGGCAAAATCGGTCTCGACCCCGGCCAGGAACACCCGGCCCTCGGCCTCCTCGCGGCTGACGGCGTCGAAGTCCGCGGTCAGACGGTCGTGCTCGCGGCGGAACTCCTCCATGCGCCGGGCGGCCGTCTCGATCTGGCGCTCCAGATTCCCGCGGCGCTCGGCCAGCTCTCCCAGGCGCTCGCGGTTCAGGAGCACGCGGTCCTGGTCACGGCGCACGTCCGCGGAAGCCTGGGTCTCCTCCGAATCCGCGCGCTTCAAGTCCTCGTCGAAGGATACGGCCCGCTCGCGCGCGGCGCGGCAGCGCTCCTCGGCGGTCTCCTGCAGCGAAAGATACTCCTCTTCCTTCCGGCGCAGCTCGTCGAGCTCCTCCTCCTTCGAGAGGCGACGCGACTCGAACGTGAGGAATTCCCGGGAGGCGACGCCGAGCTCGAGCGTTTTCATCTTCTCGAATTCGGTTTTGTAGCTTTCGGCCTTCTTGGCCTGGCGCTCGATCGAGCCGATCTGGCGTTTGACCTCCTGGATGATGTCGTTCACGCGCAGCAGGTTCTGGTCGGTCTGCTCGAGCTTGCGCAGCGCCTCGCGTTTCTTGGACTTGAATTTCGTGATCCCGGCCGCTTCCTCGAAGATCTCGCGCCGTTCGTCGGGCTTGGCGGCGAGGATGCGGTCCATCTGGCCCTGCTCGATGATCGAATAGCTCTCGGTGCCGATGCCGGTGCCCATCAGCATTTCGCTGATGTCGCGCAGGCGCACGGCGTTCTTGTTGATCAGGTATTCGCTCTCGCCCGAGCGGTACAGACGGCGGCTGATCGTGACCTCATCGTAGTCGACGGGAAGAAGGCGGGATTCGTTGGAGAGCGTGAGCGACACCTCCGCGAAATTCACGGGCTCCTTGGTGGCGCTGCCGTTGAAGATCACGTCTTCCATGCTGGCGCCGCGCAGGGATTTGGCGCTCTGCTCACCCAGCACCCAGCGGATCGCGTCGGAGATGTTCGATTTGCCGCAGCCGTTGGGGCCGACGACGGCCGTGACGCCGGGTTCGAACTGGATGACGGTGCGGTGGGCGAAGGATTTGAAGCCGAACAGTTCAAGCGTCTTAAAATACAAGGAACCCCTCCCCGCTGTGGCCTGGCGTAAGAAGCGCTTATCCCTTTGTCGTGCCCGTAAGGCGCCTTAACGCGGAAGATAACACACTTGGGGTATGGGGTCAAGCGCAATACCATATATGGTGTATTTTGAGGGTGTTAGAGGGTGTAGTCGGGCGTTTGGTGATTGGTAATTGGTGACTGGAAATTAACGGAGACAAACTAAGATAAAGCAATATAAAACAAAATAAATACCGGTAATTGGTAATTGAAGGTGCGAACAGGTTCGGTAACTGGTAACTGAAACGGTGTAGGTGGGTGTTTGGTGATTGGTAATTGCAGGTGTAAGAAGGTTCGGTGATTGGTAACTAAAACGGGGTAAAAAGGTTCTTTATTAGGGGAACCCACTCACCCCGTTTTAGTTACCAATTACCAGTTACCAATCACCGAGCGGAGGTGTTAGAACGCGAGGATGTTGTACCCGTTGTCCACGAAGAGGATCTCGCCGGTGATCCCACGGCTCAAGGGACTGACCAGGAACATCGCGGTGTCCCCCACCTCTTCGGGTTCGGTGTTGCGGCGCAACGGCGCCTTTTCGCGGACGATCTTCAGCATGTCCTGGAACCCCGTGATCCCGCGCGCGGCCAGCGTGTTGACGGGCCCGGCGGAAACGGCGTTCACGCGGATGTTCTTGGGGCCGAGGTCGTTGGCCAGGTACAGGACACTCGCCTCGAGCGCGGCCTTGGCCACGCCCATCACGTTGTAGCCGGGCGCCACGCGCTGGCCGCCCAGGTACGTGAGCGTGACGATGCTCCCGCCGCCGCGCTTTTCCATCAGCGGCGCGGCCTTCTGCGCCAGGAGCGTCAGCGAGTAGGCGCTCACCCCGAGCGCCGTGTCGAAACCGTCCTTCTTGGTCTTCACGTAGGCGCCTTCGAGGTCCTCCGCCTTCGCATAAGCGACCGCGTGGACAAAAAAATCGATCCCGCCCCACTCGCCGTCCAATCGCTTGAAGACCTCGTCGACCTGCGATTCGTTCGTGACGTCGCACGGCAGCATGAGCGAACCGGGCAGGGTCGCGGCGAGCTCCTTCACGTTCTCGGCCAGCCGCTCGCCCTGATAGGTGAACGCCAGCGTCGCGCCTTCGCGCGCGACGCTCCGTGCGCAGGACCAGGCGATGCTGCGCTTGTTCGCCACGCCGAGGATCAGGCCCTTCTTGCCATCGAGGAGTCCGGACATGTTCGTCTCTCTTTCTAGGAGCGGAACTTACGGATGATGATCGAGGTATTGTGGCCGCCGAATCCGAGCGAGTTCGACAGACAGGCTTCCACCGGGACTTTCCGGGCCGTGTTCGGGATATAGTCGAGATCGCAATCGGGATCCGGGCTCGTCAGGTTGATCGTCGGATGCAGCGCCTGGTCCCGGAGAGAGAGCGCGCAGGCCACGAACTCGATCCCGCCGGCCGCGCCGAGCGTGTGCCCGGTCATGGATTTCGTCGAGCTGATCTGCAGTTTCTGGGCGTGCGCGCCGAAGGTCTTCTTGATCGCGAGCGTCTCGATCTTGTCGTTGAGCTCGGTCGAGGTGCCGTGCGCGTTCACGTAGGTGATCTGGTCGGGCCGCATCTTCGCGTCGGCCAGGGCCGTGCTCATGCAGCGCGCGGCGCCCTCCCCCTCCGGATGCGGCGCGGTCATGTGAAAGGCGTCGCCGTTCATCGCGTACCCGACGACCTCGCCGTAGATCCGGGCGCCGCGCGCCTTGGCGTGTTCCAGCTCTTCGAGGACCACGATGCCCGCTCCCTCACCCATCACGAACCCGTCGCGTTCCTTGTCGAACGGCCGCGAAGCGTGCGTTGGATCGTCGTTGCGCTGGGACAGCGCGCGCAGCGCGCAGAAACCGCCGATCCCCAGCGGCGTGATGCAGCTCTCGGTCCCGCCGGCGACCATCGCCTTGGCCTGGCCGTGCTGGATGAGCCGGTAGGCCTCGCCGATCGCGTGAGTGCCCGTCGCGCAGGCCGTGACCACCGCGAGGTTGGGGCCTTTAAGCCCCAGGAGGATCGAGACCCACCCCGCCGCCATGTTGATGATCAGGAGCGGGATCATGAACGGCGAGAATTTGTCGGGGCCCTTCTCAAGGTAGAGCGAGTGGGTCTTCTCGACGATCTCCAGGCTCCCGATGCCGGAGCCGATCAGCACGCCGACGTCGTAAGGGTCCTCCTTGGACATGTCGAGACCGGAATCCTTGAAGGCTTCCTGCGCGGCGGCGACCGCCAACTGCGTGAAGCGCTCCATGCGCTTGGACTCTTTCGGCGGGAGGACCGCCTTCGGGTCGAAATCCTTCACCTCGGCACAGATGCGCGACGTGAACGCCGCCGGATCGAACGTGGTAATGGGGCCCACTCCGCTCTTGCCGGCGAGCAGGGCGGTCCAGAGATCTTGGGTATTGTTGCCGATGGGAGTGACGGCGCCGAGGCCCGTCACCACAACACGGGGAAAAGACATAAGGAGAGCCGGGCGAAGAACGCCGTGGGGGACGGCGCCTTACTTCTGGCTCTTGGAGGCCTTCTCTTCGATGTAGCGGACGGCCTCGCCGACGTTGGTCATCTTTTCGGCGTCCTCGTCGGGGATCTCGATGCCGAACTCTTCCTCAAGGGCCATCACGAGCTCGACCGTGTCGAGCGAGTCGGCGCCCAGGTCGTCCACGAACGAAGCGGTATCCGTCACCTCTTCGATCTTGACGCCGAGCTGTTCCGCGATGATTGATTTTACCTTCTGTCCGACTTCGCTCATTGACTCCTCCTTGATTACATCACCATTCCGCCATCAACCGTGATCACCTGACCCGTAACGAAAGCACTCTCATCCGACGCCAGGAAAAGCGCCGTCCTGGCGACATCCGACGGCTTGCCAAAAACGCCGACGGGGATGGTCTTGAGGATCGCGTTCCGGACGTCCTCGCCGAGGGCCTGGGTCATGTCGGTCTCAATGAACCCCGGCGCGATCGCGTTGACCAGAACGTTCCGGGAGCCCAGCTCCTTGGCGACGGATTTCGTCAGCGCGATGATCCCCGCCTTCGAGGCGGCGTAATTGGCCTGCCCGGCGTTGCCGGTCAGACCGATGACGGACGCCATGTTGATGATGCGCCCGGAGCGCTGTTTCATCATCGCCTTCGAGACGGCCCGCATACAGAGAAAGGTGCCCTTCAAATTCGTGTCGAGCACCTCATCCCAATCCTCTTCGGACATGCGCACGAACAAGCCGTCCTTCGTGACGCCCGCATTGTTGACGAGTATATCAATTCGACCCCATTTGTCAAGCGCACCCTGGACGACGGCGCCGACTTTTTGGGCGTTTTTCACATCCAGCGCGGCCAGCATGGGTTCGGAGCCGGCGGCGGCCCGGATCTGGGCAGCGACCTCGCCCAAAGCGGCCTCGTTCCGGGCGGTCAGGACGACATGGGCTCCTTCGCGGGCGAATAAAAGCGCGATCTCGCGCCCGATCCCGCGGCTGGCTCCCGTGACGAGGGCAACCTTCCCCTCAAGCTTCTTCAAGGACATGGAAATCCTCCGTCGCGCTTAAAGAAAGGACGCGGGCCTCGGGGTCGATCTTCTTGAGAAGCCCTTTTAAAACCTTGCCCGGCGAAAACTCGATGAAGGTCCGCACGCCGTTCCGGATGATGAAGCGCATCGAATCCTCCCACAGGGTGCGGTGGTTCATCTGCCAGATCAGGTTCTGCTTGATCTTGTCCGGGTCGTTCTCGACATCCGCCGTCAGATTGGAGACCACCGGGACGTCCGGCCGCCGGACCGGCACCTGCCGCAGCGCCTCGGCGATCCGCTCGCAGGCCGGCTGCATGCAGCTGGAATGGAAAGCGCCGCTCACGTCGAGCGGGATGACCTTCCGCGCGCCGGCCGCGCGCAGGCGCTCCATCGCGGCCTCCACGTTCGCCCGGGGACCGGAGATCACGATCTGGCCCGGCGCGTTCAGGTTCCCCACCTCGGCGCCGGTGGCTGCGCAGGCTTCCTCGACCGCGGGCAGCTCGGTGCCCAGCACCGCGGCCATCATGCCCGGCCGCGCGAGCGCGGCCTCGTCCATGAACAGGCCGCGCGAGCGCACAAAACGGACCCCGTCGTCGAACGAAATGGCGCCCGCCGCGCAGAGCGCGGTCGCCTCCCCGAGGCTCAAACCCGCCGCGTAGCGCGGCCGGAAGGACGCGGCCTTCGGGTGAGCGCGGAAGACCTCGAGCGCGGCCATGCTGCAGACAAAGATCGCCGGCTGGCTGAAGCGGGTCTGCGTCAGCGCGTCGGCCGGGCCCTCGAAGCAGACCTTGCGGATGTCGAAATCCACCAGCGCCGCCGCGCGGTCGAAGAGCCGCCGCGCGCCCTCATGGGTCTCATAAAAATCCTTTCCCATCCCGACGAACTGGGAGCCCTGGCCCGGGAACAGGAACGCCGTGTCTACCATTCCACCACCATCGCGCCCCAGACCAGGCCCGCGCCGAACGTGGCGAGCACGACCTTGTCCCCTTTCTTGAAGCGTCCCTCCGCACGGGCCTCGCAGAGCGCGATCACGCAGGAAGCCGCCGACGTGTTGCCGTAGCGTTTGAGGTTCACATACACCTTCTCGGTCGGGAGGCCGAGTCTCTCCGTGACCGCGTCGATGATCCGCTGATTGGCCTGATGCGGGATGATACAGGCGATCTCTTCCGGCCGCACGCCGGCGCGCTCGAGCGCCTCGGTGACCGCCTCGGACATGCCGCGGACCGCCAGTTTGAAGACCTCGCCGCCGCTCATCCGGAGCACGTGCTCCCGCGCGGCAACGGTCTCGGGGGTGGCCGGGCGGCGGGAGCCTCCGGCGCAGATCTTGAGAAGGTCCGCGTGACGGCCGTCGGAACCGATCACCGCCGACAGAATGCCTCCGCGGTCGGCCGGGACAAGCACGGCGGCGCCGGCGCCGTCCCCGAAGAGCACGCAGGTCGAGCGGTCCGTCCAGTCGATGAAGGAGGAGATGAGGTCCGCGCCGATCACCAGCACGTTGCGGTAGGTGCCCGTGCGGATGAACTGCTCCCCGGTCACTGCGCCGTAAACGAAGCCCGCGCAGGCGGCCCCGAGGTCGAACGCGGCCGCGCGGTGCGCGCCGATCTTCTCCTGCACGAAGCAGGCGGTGGCCGGCAGCGGCATGTCGGGCGTCGTCGTCGCCGCGATGATCAGGTCGACCTGGTCGGCGGCGATCTTGGCGTCGGCGAGCGCCGCGCGCGCGGCTTCGGCCGCCAGCTCGCTCACCCCCGTGCCGGGTTCGGCGATGCGGCGTTCCTCGATCCCCGTGCGGGTGCGGATCCACTCGTCGGTAGTGTCGACCATCTTCTCGAGGTCGCGGTTGGTGAGCTTGCGCGCCGGGACATGGAACCCGATCCCGGCCAGGCGCGCGCGCGGAACGGGCACGGCGCCGGGTCTGGCGGCGGTCACGACTCCATATCCTGCGAGGTCTTGACCGCTTCGAGGATGTGCTGGTTGATCTCGTACTTCACGAACTGGCAGGCCACGCGGATCGCGTTCTTGATCGCGCGCGCATCGGACGAGCCGTGGCTGATGATGCAGTTGCCGTCCACTCCCAGGAGCGGCGCGCCGCCGTATTCGGAGTAGTCGATCTCCTTGCGCAGCGCGTCGAACGCGGGCTTGGCCAGGAGCGCCCCGAGCATCGTGATGGGGTTGCGTTTGAGCTGGGCCTTCAGCAGTTTGCCGATCACCCCGGCGATGGATTCGGAGACTTTGAGCACCACGTTGCCGACGAAACCGTCGCAGACCACGATGTCCACCTTGCCGTTGAAGATGTCGCGCCCCTCGACGTTGCCCACGAAATGCAGGCGGCTCTTGTTCAGCAGGCGGTGGGCTTCCTTTATATAGTCGGTCCCCTTGGTCTCCTCCTCGCCGATGTTCAGGATCCCCACCGAGGGGCGATTCTTGCGTAGGATATAGCGGAAATAGACGTCGCCCATGAGCGCGTACTGGTAGAGATGGACGGGTTTGGGGTCGATGTTCGCGCCGACGTCGATCAGGAGGGTCGGGGTCAGGAGCGTCGGCAGCAGGATCCCGATGCCCGGCCGCTCGATCCCCTCGAGAAGGCGCAGCTTGAGGGTCGAGGCTACCACCGCCGCGCCGGTGTGGCCGGCCGTGACGATCGCGTCGACCACGCCCTCGCGGGCCAGGTCCGCGCAGACGGACATCGAGTTGTCCTTCTTCTTGCGGACCGAGAGGGTCGCGGACTCGTCCATGCGGATGAAACTGCCCGCGTGGTGGACCGTGATGCTCTTGGGAACGCCGGGGTGCTTCTCCAGCTCCGAGCGCAGCAGACTCTGGTCGCCGACCAGGACGATCTTGCAGTCCAGCTCGCGCGCGGCCAGCACCGCGCCGGCGACGATCTCCTGGGGGGCGTTGTCGCCCCCCATCCCGTCGACCGCGATCCTCATTGGGCGGGACCCCGAAGGTTCATTGGCGTATCGTCCGAGGGGACGGATCCCCGCCCGGCGTCATGCCCTCTTCTTCTTTTCCTTGGTCTTGATCTGGAGCACGGCGCGGCCGCGGTAGTGACCGCAGACCGTGCAGACGCGGTGGCGCGCGATCGGCGTGTAGCGGTCGCGGGAAGCGCAAGTGGGACAGCCCGAGGTCTGGGCGGCCCGCATGAGGTCGTGCGTCCGGCGCTTGCGCGTACGGGTGTTGGAATGGCGTCGTTTTGGATTCGGCATGGTTTCCCTTTGCTTTACTTACGCCCGGAGTCGGTCGGGCAGTCGCACCGCTCGACGTTCCGGTTGGCCCCGCAGACCGGGCACAGTCCGCGGCAATCCTTGCGGCAGAGTACCCGGATCGGGTGGTCGAGGATCAGTTCGTCCCGCACGTCCGGGTCGATCGAGACGGTTTCCAGACCCCTGATATCATAATGAAGGGTAAAATCTTTTTCAAATAGATTATTGAACTCTTCGAGGCAGAGCGAGCAGGTGAAAGCGCGCTCCCCCTCGAGGTGCACGTCCACGGTCAGGTCGTGGCCCGCCCTCCAGATCTGGGCCCGCACGTGCAGGTCCCGCGTGAAGCGCATGACCCCGATGTCGATATCGAGGTCCTTCGGGTGGACGTCCTCCTCGAGGAGCAGGTCGGTGTCTTCACCCAGCTGTTTGACGGCGATCTTCATGAGAGGGGCCCTTTTTGGGTCGTCGAAAACGGAAGCTTACCGGACCTTCTAACCGTCGAACTTCTTCCGGATCGCCTCGACGACGAACCCGGGCGCGAACGGCCGGACATCCCCCCGAAGAAGAGCCACTTCCTTGACGTGGCGGCTCGAAATATAGGAATAAGACTCATGGGGCATCAAAAAGAGGGTCTCGATATCACCGGCCAGCTTGCGGTTGGTCAGGGCCATCTGGAACTCGTATTCGAAGTCGGAGAGCATCCGGATGCCCCGGACCATCGCCGAAGCCCCCTTTTTGCGGGCAAAATTGACCACGAGACCCTCGAAGTCCTCCACCGAGACGCGCTTGAGACCCCGTGTCGCGCGGCGCAGCAGCTCTTTTCGCTCTTCCACGGTGAAGAGAGGGACCTTGTCGGCGCCGCTCTGGTGAGCGACGGCGACGATCACTTCGTCGAAAACACCGAGCGCGCGCTGGATCAGGTCGATGTGACCAAAGGTGACCGGGTCGAAGGTGCCGGGGTAGACGCCCCTTCGGAGCTTTTTCATGAAGCGATTATAGAGAAAGGCCGGGAACGGTTCAAGTGTTTCGTCGCCCGCGGTCCGGCGCGCAAGGGGCGTATGTTATAATCGCGTGGTGAAAGCCCGTCGCCGATCGATCAAATGGATCCTCCTGGCCGTCTTAAGCGCGGCGGCCTGCGTCGCTTACGCGCATTTCGGCCTCCTGCCGGGCGACCTGCGGGGGACGGCCCTGCGCAAGATCGAGCAGCTCACCGGCCGCCGGGTCGCCTTCGACAAAGCGCTCTGGATCCCGTTCCGGGGGCTCACGTTCCGGAATATCCGCATCGGCGATCCGAAGACCGGGCGCGTGATCTTCGCGGCCAGGCACATGGCCCTGAACGTGCGCCTCATCCCCTTCCTGACCGACAAGAAGATCGTCGTCGCGAACGTCTATCTCGATTCGCCGGTCGCGGACCTCGCGCTCGAGCCCGAGCGGGAGCCCCTACCGCCCCCGCCGCTGACCAAGATCTCCGGCCAGATCCCCGTCCCCGTCGCGGGACAGGAGCCCCGTTCTTTCGACCCCCGCCGGCTTGAGGACGGGCCGAACGCCTTCGTCCCGGAGAACGTCTATCTCGAGCAGATCGAGGTCGTGGACGGCACGTTCTTGGTCCGCAAGCGCGCCGGCGAGCCGGTCTCCGAGGAGCTCCGCACGGTGAACCTCCGCATGCGCTTCACGCGTCCGCCGCTCCTGGATATCGAGGGCTCCCTGCGGGTCGGCCGCACGGGTTACGCGGTCGTGGCCTTGAAGGGCATCTGGGACCTCGACCGGGCGTCCTATGACTTCCGCCTGCGGACCAAGTGCGACGGGGTCCCCGCCTGGCTCGAGCGCTACCAGAAGAAGAGCTTCCTCACGCTGCGCGGCGGCACCTTCTCGCTCGACACGCGCCTGAAAAGCGTCGAGGAGCGCAAGGTCGTGTTCCGCACCGAAGCCGACTTGAAAGACACGGTGCTGTCGGCGAACAACGCCACCTACTCCGGCCACATGGCCCTCGAAGCGACCGGGGCTTTCGACTTCCGGACCCTCTCCTTCCCCGCGTTCAAGGGAAATCTCGATTTCGTCGACGTGCGGATCGAGAACCTCTCGGAAAAGGTGAAGTTGGTGGAGGAGATCAGCGGGCGCATCCTCTTCGAACCGGACCTCCTGGACTTGAGCGCGCTCCGCGGGAAGTACCGCGATGTCGTCTTCGAGGCCAGCGGAACCGTCCGCTCGTTCAAGGAGCCTGTTCTCGAAGCCGAGATCCTCACCCACGCGGGCATCGCCAAGGTGCTGGCCCTCCTGCCGGAGCGCGACCGCCGCGCGCTCGAGGCGTTCCGCGTGGAGGGCCGCTGCGAAGCCGTGATGGCGGTCTCGGGGCCTCTGCGCCCCGCGCGCCTGAAAACCGAGCACAAGCTCGTGCTGGGCAACGGCTCGGTGCGGGACCGCGAGGGCAAAGTGGACATCTCGGGGATCTCGGGGGAAGTGGCTTCGAGCGACGAAGGGGTACGCATCGACGCCGCGCGATTCACCCTGGCCCGGCAGACCTACAGCCTGCACGCGTTCATTCCCAAGACTCCGGACGCGCCCGGCAAGCTGAATCTCGCGGGCCGGGACCTTTCGGTCGCCGCCGAATACACCCTCGAGGGGAACAGCGCCAACGTCACCTCGGGCCAGGCGGCCTGGCGGGGAGTGACCGCTTCGTTCTCCGGGCGGATCGACGACTTGCGGGATCCCCTCCTCGACCTCCGGGGCCGGGCCTCGGCGGACCTGGCGAGGGTGACGGCCGCCTTCGCGGACCGCGCGCCCGCTCTGCGCGACGAAGCCTTGAGCGGCACGCTGAAAGGGAATTTCACGCTGCAGGGGCCCGCGCGCTCACCGGTCGACTGGCATCTGGATTTCGACGCGACGGGTCCCGCCGTCCTCGTCCGCAAGGGAAAGGTCCGCCTCGATGAGTTCGAGGCGCAGGTCCGCCTCAAGAACCGGACGCTGAACATCCCTTTCCTGCAGGCCAAACCCTACGGCGGCATCGTCGGCCTGAAATGTTTCTATGACCTGCGCAAACCGGAGGCCTTCTTCAACGGCAAGATCTACGCCAACAACGTGGATCTCAAGCGTCTGGGTCGCGACCTCGAGCTCGAGGACAAGGACCTGGCGGGGACGTTGATCCTCCAATCCACCCTGCAGGGCACCGCCGGGAGACCGGAAACCTACGCCGGCCAGGGCACCATCGATATCCGCAAAGGCCATATCTGGAAGACCGACCTTTTCAAAAAAATGGGCGAGTTGCCGTTCGTCAAGGTCATCGGCCTGGATGAGGTCGTCTTCCGCGACGGGCACGCCGATTTCGACATCCGCGACCGGCGGTTCTGGACGAAGAACCTGAACCTCTACAGCGAAACGGTGGACCTGACCTTCGACGGCTCGGTCGGGTTCGACCAGACGCTGGACCTGGTCATGGACATCCGTTACTCGGCGGGGATCTTCGAGGGCGCGGTCGAGACCGGCGGTATCGTGCCGTTCGTCGTCCAACAGGCGAGCGGCCTCATCTCGCAGTACAAGATCTCCGGCACGCTGAAAAAACCCAAGAACGAGAAGATCCTGCTGCCCCCCGTCCGCTCCGTCGGTAAAAAACTCGGCGACATCGTCCAGGGCGTCGTCCGGTGAACGGGTAACTACGGTTGGTAATTGGTAACTGGTAACTAAAACGGTGTAAGAGGGTTCTCGATCATAAACCTACTCACACCGTTTTAATTACCAGTTACCGAACCTACTTACCCCTGCAATTACCGATCACCAACACCCTCTCGAACCGTTTTAGTTACCAATTACCGGTTACCGGTTTTTACGGAGGTAGTTCAAGATCAGCCGCTTGGCGGCGCGCAGGGCGCGGCCGCGGTGGCTCAAGGCGTTCTTGGCGGCCCGGGACATCTCGGCAAAGGTCTTCTTCGAGCCGGCAGGTATAAAAACAGGGTCGTAGCCGAAACCTCTCTCGCCCCTTGCCGAAACGGCAATGCGCCCCCGGCATTCCCCGCGCGCGATCCCCACGGATCTGGCCCCGTCATAGAGCGCCATCACGCAGACGAATCTTGCCGACCGGGCACCGCCGGTCTTTTTGGCTAGAAGCTTCAGGAGTTTCCGGTTGTTGTCGGCGTAGGTACAGCCCGGGCCTGCGAATCGCGCCGAGTGCACCCCGGGACGGCCGTTCAGTGCGTCCACCATGAGACCGGAATCATCGGCGAGCGTGAGCGCCCCCGTCCGGCGCCCGAACGCGCGGGCTTTGAGGCGCGCGTTGGCCTCGAACGTGCGGCCGGTCTCCCGAACGTCGGGACTTCCCGGAAAATCGGCCAGCGTCAGCACCCTTAAGCCGCCGTTATCGAGCAGGCGCGCGAGCTCCTTCCCCTTGTCGTGGTTCTTGGTACCCAGGAGCAACTCGTTGGCGCGGCCCTCACCCGCGAGGGACAGCCGCAGGCGCTGCGCGCGGTACAAGCGTCTGAAGCGCGCCAGCTCCGAAGGGGTCCCCATCCCGAGGTTCCGCTCCGGCAGGATCGGATAGGACAAAATCGTACGGCCCTCCGCGATCAGCTCGTTATAGACCGGGCAGACGAAGAACTCGTTGCGGGCGCGCTTGCCGCGGCGGATCATGCGGCGGGCCGCACGGATAAAATCGCGCCCGTGCCGGAAGTAGTACAATCCCGCCGTGGCGAACGGGCTGATCACTTTCTTCTCGGCGGCGCGCAACACCCACCCCGCCTCGTCCAACTCGACATAGGAGCACCCCGGGTTGCGGGACGGATAGATCACGACCGATCCGTCGGCCCCCCTCCGGCGGGTCGCGTCGAGATAGCGGTCGATGTCCAGCCGGAGATAGTCATCGCAGTACGCGACCAGAAGCTCGTCATCGTTGTCCATGAAGGGTCTTGCCAAGAGCGCCGAAGAGGCCGGCCCCGCCGTCACCCTCTCCGTGGTGACGATCCGGCAGCGGCGCGTCCGGGAGCGCAAAAAGCGCCCGAGGCTGAACGTTTCGACGTGCTCTTTCTGGCAGACAAAAATAAAACGGTGAGGTTCGGCCGGCGTCAGATAATCGATCACGTACTCGATCATCCGCTTGCCCGGGCGGATCTCGATGAGCGGCTTGGGCGCCCGGTGATGCGATTCGGCGTACCGGCTCCCGAGGCCGGCCATGGGGATGACGATGTTCAGCATAGAGAGGCCTTGTTCTCCTTGAAAGGCCTAATATGCCCGTTTGGGTGCATCTTTTCAAGCGCCGCGGGCGCTTGCGGTAACCGGCAATTTCGAGTATAAAGATTTCATGTCAACGGATACCGGAACTGCGTCCCTTCCCCGTAAGCACCGTATGCCCTGGCGCCTGCGGATCGCGGGCAGTTTCTTTCGAGGGCTCGTCCGCGACCCCGCCCAGGCTCTGCGCCGGGCCCCGCAGATCGGCATCGAGATGAAATCCCTTTACCGCTTCAACCTGCACATCCACGGCAAGGATTTCCTGCGCGCGTTCGCCGCCGAAAGCGAAAAACTGGGCCTGCGCCCGTTCCTCTTGTGGGGGACCCTGCTGGGATGCGTGCGCGAGGGGGGCTTCATCGAGCACGACTACGACCTGGACTACGGGATCCTGCCAGGCGGCTGGGCGCGCAAGGACGGCCTCATCGCCGCCATGGAACGGCGCGGTTACCGCCTGCGCCTGGACCGGCCCTATCTCTTCTCGTTCGAGCGGCCGGACGGTCTCCTGCACCTCGACATCAACCTGGTCTACCCGTTCGAGGGGCGGATGGTCTGCTCGGTGGCCGAAGACGACGGCGGGATCTCGGCTCATGCGTTCCCGCCGGACGTCTTCCGGGACCTGAAACGGATCCCGTTCCTGAAGGACCTGTCCGTCTGGCTGCCGGGCGACCCGGAAGCCGTTCTCGAGGCGATCTACGGGGATTGGCGCTCGCCGGTCAAGGATTACAACTACAAGGGCGGGCCGAGGAACCGCGTGCTCGACGCGGGCACGCTCTCGAGGCTCCGGAACTTCTCACCGCCGGCCGGCGACTGACCGCCCGAGAAGTCCCCCGAAGGGAAGGCTTCGCGGGGAACCTTCTGGCGAGCGGGGTGCTTTTGGCGGACGCATTGTGCCCCGCGCTACGAAGTTTTAGAGCCCCTTAAGTTCTGCCCCAGCGAGCGGAAAGTCCGCTCTTGGGCGGACATTCGGCCGCCGAGCACCACGGAACACCATTCTTCGAACAGCGCAGGCGGGCGGCTAGCCCATTTGTCTCGGTGGGGCAAATGGGCGTGTCCGCCAAAGAGCGGATTTCCGCGAGCCTATCTCCTAGGCGCCGCGTGCCGGGAGACGGGCCGGAAGAACAGGTGCAGATAGATCCCCTGCCAGACGGCGATCATGACCGCGAGCCACTGGATGTTCCACTTCAGATCCAGCTTCTCCTGCGTGTAGGCCAGGAGCGTGAGCAGATAGAACGACAGGATCAGCGCCAGGGACGCCTTCATCGCCAGCGCGCCGGGTTTCCTGAACAGGATCCGGTGCGCGAGCGGCATCAGGATCGAGCCGGCCACGATCGCCACAGGGAACGGCCCGAGAAAGTAATCGAACAGGTCCGAATCCCTGTCCCAGTCCATGCGCGAGATATGATAGACGAGCGCGTAGACGAGCGTCGACACGGCGAGGAACCCGAGGTGCTTGAACCACTCGCGGTCCTTCCACCCCTGCAGGTCATAGGAAACGACGGCCATCCCGAACACGGGGCCCACCACCCAGTAGCCGTTGGCGTACTGCTGGCTCACCCACGCGCTCGCCGCGAATACCACCAGCCTGAACAGCGTCTCCATCGCGCGCTCCCGTTATTTCTTCGCCATCTGGGCGAAGAAGGCCTCGGCATTCTTGCGGATCTCGTCGAGTGTCAGGTCCTGCTTGTGCGTGGCGATCATCCACGAGTAGCCGAACGGGTCGCGGACGCTCCCGGCGCGGTCTCCCCAGAACATGTCCGCCACGGGCATCGTCGCCGTGCACCCGGCCGCGACGGCCTGCCGGAACGCCGCGTCGGCGTCGGGCACGTAGATGAAGAAACTGACCGGCGAGTTGCCGAGCGTTTCGGCGCTCATGCACTTCATCCCCGGATTTTCGTCACCCATCATCAGGATCGAGTCGCCGATCCGGATGGTCGCGTGCATGACCCCTTGCCCGTTCAGGTTCGGGAAAACGTCCAGCGCCTGCGCCCCGAAGGCCTTTTGATAGAACGCGACCGCTTTCTTCGAGTCTTTGAACGTGAAGCTCGGGGTGACCGAGCGGTATCCTGCGGGGATCGGTTGGGTCATGGATTGCCTCCTCCTGGGTAGGCTTTCATCGCTTGCTTTTCTTCTTGGCCTTTTTCGCCGGGGCCTTCTTCTTCGCCTTCTTGGGCGGCGCGGGCGGCGGAGGCGGTGCTTTAGGGGCCAGACCGAGCTTGCTGACCGGCTTGGGCGGAAGCGCGACGGGCGTCAGGACCGGCATGCCGTGCCTCTCGCCGCGGCGCTTGGCCCAGCACGCCTTGCAGTACACCGGGCGGTTCTCGGTGGGCTGGAACGGCACCTCGCAGACCTTGCTGCAGTCCGCGCAGATGGCCTCGTACAGCGTCCTCTCCCGCCGCGGCGGCTGGGCGGCGGGCGCCTCGTGCGGCCGGGCCGGGCCGGAGGCCCCGGAGGACTTGCCGGCGGTCCGCGAGATCACGACGTCCATCTTCTTCTCGAGGGCGTTCAGGCGATCGAGCAGCTTGCCCATCAGGCCTTCGAGAAAGGGGTCGACCTTGGGCGCGGTCTTCGATCTCTTTTTCATGGACTACTCCTTATACACCATGTCGATACACATAACGGCCGCGAGGATCAGTTTGCGGACCGGCGCGTCGGCGGGGACCGAGTCCGCGATCTGCAGGATGTAATTGTCGGCGCTCGTGAAGAGCTCCTTGCCGATGCCGGCCCATTTCTTGGTGACGTGCGCCAGCTCGCGCTCCCCTTCCCGGAAATAAAAATCCCAGCCGGTCCACTTGCCTTTCAGCGTGCAGGCGAGGCGGCCGTTGGCGTCGAGCACCTCGAAGGATCCGCCGATCGAAAAGAGCTTCTGCTGGAAGGAGCCCAGCGGCCGGTTGCCGTCGTCCAGGACCTGGACTTTCGACTGGATGAGCGCGATGCCCCGCTTGACGGTGAAGAGCCTCCGGCCGTCGGGGGTCTTGAGGTCGATCTCGAAGGGCGTGTACTTCTTGTATTCGGTGAAACGCAGGAGCTTCGTGAACAGGCCCAGACGCTCTTCGCGGCATTCGACCACGACCTGCTTGGTCTCGGGGTCGTACACATCGAAATTATTGGCGGCCTTGAACGCTCCGACGTGCTCTTTGACGAGGAATACGTTCTTGTTCAGAACATCGCCCATGACACCTCCGTTTTCCGATTCAGAAAGATCTTTTGGCCGCGGTACCCGGCACCGGTCTGGAGCGTAATTCCACCAGTATACGAAACGAAAGAGCTTAGGACAATGAACTTTCGGGGAAGGTCCGGGAGGATCGGTTCACGGGGAGGCATTCGTCGAAGCGTTCCAGGAACGCCAGCAGTCGCTCGTTAAAAACAGCGGGATTTTCAAGATTGGACAGATGCGCCGCTTCCGGGATGACGCTCATGGCGGCGTGCGGAATTTTTTCCATCATGGCCTCCGAAGCGGATGGCGGGGTCAGCCGGTCCTCTTCCCCCACCAGGATCAGGGTAGGCAAAGCGATCTTTTCGAGAGCAGCCGTGGTATCCGTCCTGGCCGCCATGGCCAGAAGGGCCCCGGAAAGTCCCAGGACGGAGTTCCCCCGGATCATTTCTGACACGGATCTGACAAGATCGGGCTTTGTCCGGAGGGTCTTATCGGTCAGGACCGTTTTTACAAATCCTTCCGCGAACGCGTTCGCGCCGTCCTTCTTCACTGCCCGGACAGCCGCCGCGCGTTTGATCCTGATCTCATCGCTGTCGGCTTCGCTTTTGGTGTCGCAAAGGACCAGTCCCTCAAACCGTTCGGGATGGCGTTCGACAGCCCGCAGGGCGATGTACCCTCCCATCGAAAGACCGCACAGCACGGCGCTTTCGATCTTGAAATGATCCATTCCCTTGATCAGGTCATCCACGAAAAATTCAAAAGAATACTGCCCGTCGCCCTTGTCACTTTGCCCATGGCCGCGCACATCGTATGAAAGGGTGCGATAACGTGCGGACAGCGCCTCGAGCTGGGGCCCCCACATCGAGCGGTTGAAAGGGAACCCGTGGATCAGGATGACGGCGGGGTGTTTGTCCCTCAAACCGCCGTCAGACCACATGATCCCGTCTATTGATCCGTCCATCGTGGTTTAGAGCCTATATTGGGTCTTGGCTTTCACGGCTTTTTCGGCATCCAGCCAATGATCGAAATCGCGGCCTTGTTTGCACCCGCCCTTCTCCCACAGATCATACGCTTTCAACTGGATAAGCTCCGCTTCAGGTTTATGACGATTGTGTTCGCCCATCGATAGCCTCCTTGTTTTTGGACCCATTCGGACTTCCGCTTTCTTCCATGGTCCTATCATAGGACGAAAGCGACCGGGGTTGAATCGGGGGAAGTTCTTGATAACCTATCGGGGGAATATCAAACTTCGAAAGCGGGGACCCACAACAAGGTCAGGCCGCTATCGATCCTTCTTACGGCGGGTCGGTTTGAAGGGGTCAACGGGCCTGTCGCATGGGCCTTCTTCGATCGCGCAACATCCCCTCCGGGAGGACGCTCTCGATCCTCGCCATCAGAGCCGCCAGCCCATCCGACTTTTCGTGATAAGCGTCGGCGTCGGGGACCAGTTGCCGTTGATCGGCCAGGGGGTAGGCGCTGCTGACGACGATCTTGGTATCGGGACTGCACAACTTAACCACATCCACGAAGGCAGCTCCGTCGACTACCGGCATCCGGATGTCCACTATCGCCAGGGCTATGCTCTTCTCATCGACCAGCATCACACTCGCCTGATGCCCGTTCTCCGCTTCGATCACATCGAAACCTCTTCCGTTCAGTAAGTTGCGATGATTTCTCCGCACTCCCTCTTCATCGTCCACGATCATGGCCCTGGGCATATACGCTTTCCTTCCCTGATCATTGATCACTAAATGATACGTTTGCAGTGAATTGATAATGACTACAGCGCACATTGTAGGCCGGGAGCAGGTGGGCTGAAATCAGGGCAAGTGCTGGATCGTGTATCGGGGGAATCCCTTAGGGCCGGGGAACCGATCGCAGCGGCTCAAACGGGCTCGGGATCTTGTCCGGATCGAAACCCGCCGGATGCTGTTCGGTGGTTATTCCGCGGCGACCGGTTCGCTCTCGGGTTCGCGCTGGGGTTTCTTGCCTCTCGGGAGCTCGGTTTCCTTGACCAGATTGAGCTCGCTGTCGTACTTGAGCAGACGGGGGCCGGACAACACGACCACGCCGCCGTCGGACGTGGCGACGACGGAATCCTTGCGCATCATCCCCATCATCTTGCCCTTGCCCTGCTGCTGGTCCATCTCCATCCCCTCTTCGGCGAACACCGGCGACCCGAACGAGATCACCCCCGCCGTGCCCAGCGCCAGAACCCACATCGATATTTTCTTCGTCATGTGCTCCTCCTTATGATGAATAAGACTTCACGGGATACTTGACCGGATAGAACGCGCTCACCTCCCGCTTCGTCGTCTCACAGCCCGCCGTGAAGAACAGGACCAAAACACCCAGCAGAATGAAATTCATTGTTCTCAATTGGGAATTTCGGGCTCAACGAGGTTCGCCAGGAGCGACAACGATTCCTGCCACCCCAGATAACAGAACTCCGTGGGAATGACCGAAGGGATCCCTTCCTGGACAATGTCGACTTCCGTCCCGCAAACGACTTTTTTCAGCGAGATCGTGACCTGCATCTCTCCCGGCAGATTCGGGTCGTCGAACTGGTCCACGTATCGGATCGAGCTGTGGGGCTTGAGCTCGGTGTACTTACAGCCGAACGAATGACTTTTACTGGTGCCGAAGTTCGTGAAGGACATCTTGTATCCGCCACCGACGCGCACGTCCATTTCGCGGACTTTTCCCGTGAAGCCGTGCGGAGGCAGCCACTTCGTGATCGCGTCGGGCTCGAGAAAAGCCCGGTACACTTTTTCGGGGGACGCCCGAAGGACCCGGTGAAGGCGTACGGTGTTGCCCGGTTTTGACATGGGTGCGTGGCTTCCTTTTATGTGCTCGCGCTCGGTCTATGCAGAACTTCCGCCGACAAGCGATCCAGGTTCTCTTCGTTGGCGGGGGCGACGATGTGCTTGATGCGGTCGGCGACCTCCGGCTTCTCGAACGCCTGCGACCAGGAGACGGCGGTCCCCGCCGCCGACGGGGCCAGCACAACGGTCCAAATAGGTACCCCAAATAGCAAATAGGGCCTGTTCCAAAAGTGCCGCTTCCCGAACCCGGCCCCGCCGGAACAGGTAACCATTATGTTCAGGAGATGCTCGAAGAACCCGGTGAAGGCGCACGGTATTATTTGGTTTTGACATGGGTGAGCGCTTTCCTTTTATTTATTAAAAGTATCAGTTTCCGTGCTGCCGGGACTGATCCGGTAAAGTTACCCGCGATTTGTCAGCCGCTTCAATGATACGCTTGTGCGAGAAGTAATTCTTGAAGCCGCATGTGAAAAGAACAGCGGCGCAGGGCAGGAACGCCCATCCCGCCCAATGAGCCCAATGGCCTTCAAAAAAACGAATCAGCGTGACACCCGCGACCGCGACGGCCAAGGATGCGGTCAAAAACGAAAGTAACGTCCGCTGGTTAGCCAAGATCGTTCTTTGTATGGCAAGCTCGTCTCTAAGGTCCATTTAAAAAGTCACGATTTTTCTGATAATGCTTCCTGTAAACTTCATGCATAGCACGGGCACCGATCCTCTATCGTTTCTTTCGTCCGCTCAACTTGTCGCGGCGCCGCGTGTTTTGCTGCTTCTGCGGATCCAATCGGCTGGGGTTGTGCTGCTGCCCGGTCCGGTTCGGATTTCCCGGCCTTTGCGGCTCAAGATCCTTCTGTCTCGCCTTCTTGCCATTTCTCATTGAATTCTTCCCCCATGTTCACTGACTATTCCCTTTTGAGGCTGTTGGGACTGAGTCCGGTAAACGCCGGAACGGGTGCCGAATGTTTACGCGGCAAGCCCGGATAGATCGAGGATCTTCTCGGACCATTCGCGGGCTTGTTCTTCAAGATCGGCCGCAGGCAACGACCCGCCAGGGGACCACGTGGCAAGAGAACGCTGGAGGGACAGAATGGTGGTCTGGGCTTCCGGCTCAACATCCGGAGCGATCCATTCCGTGAAAAGCTTGGTTTCATTCAGTACGTCGCGGAAAGCCGGAACATCCAGCCTTTCGGCATGGGCCATCGATGAGATGCGTAGGAGGTCCGAGGCGATCCCGCCCCAACGGAGCGGAACGGGGTCTTTGGCGAATCGTTCTTTCAGCGCCTGGAGGGAGATCATGGCTCAAGAAGCTTTCGTACCACGGACTCGATCTGCCGGCGAAGAGCCGGGTCTTGCACCTCCATAGACCGGTTATTCTGTTTAGGCCGGATATTGATCAACGAACCGAACTCGACGCGTTTATCCTGAGGGTACCAGTCTGAGCCCCAGACGTCCGCTTGCCTGCTGCCGGCGTCCAACAGCGCGCGCTCGCAGTCGGCGTGCATCACACCGCCGCCCGCGAGGACCCCTAACTTGAGGTCCACCGCAATCTTGATATAGCTCTCAAGCGCTGAGAGCATCTCCGTGATATCCGAGGGTGTCGCTTTGGATCGTATGAGCTTGACCACGCCCCGAGTGTACCTTTTTCCTCAAAATGTTTCAAATCGCGCCGGCTTCCGCGCACTCCGGCCCCGCCGGAACAGGTACCGAATGGTCAGCCCACACAATCCCTCCTATTATTTTATCCATTGTTATTTCCCTGAAGCTCCAAGAAGCCCCAAGAAAGACAGGAGCGCTTGGTTGACTTTTTTGGCATGAGTCCAATTCAACCCATGTGGAGCATCCTTAATCACCACCAACTTGCTTCCTTTGATCGCCTCATGCGTACGCTTTCCGGTGGCGACAATGGGCAGAATCCTGTCGGCATCGCCATGGACAACGAGCGTGGGCACATCTATGCGCTTAAGGTCTTCTCGAAAATCCTCCAGCCACGCCGAAACGCAATCCAGCGTACCTTTGGCCGAGGCGCCGGCGGCGATGTTCCAATTGAGCCTGATAACTTCATCGCTCACTAGCTTCCCTCCTAAGGTATCGACATTGTAAAAGTTTGAAAAAAACTTGGAAAGAAACGCCGGGCGGTCTGCGGATAGCGCTTTTTTGATGCCTTCAAAAACGCTTCCATCCACGCCCAATTGGTTGTTGAGCGATTTCAGTAAAAATGGCGGAATCGCGGCCATAAAAACCGCCTTGCTCACCCGATCGTTCCCATACCGACTAAAATAACGAGCCACCTCGCCGCCCCCCATTGAAAAACCAACAAGCGTAGCGTCGCGCAGATCAAGCCCGGTCACAAGCTTGCGCAAATCATCCGCGAGAGTATCATACTCATAGCCCGACGCTGGCCTGCTTGAATTCCCAAATCCTCTGCGGTCATAAGTGATGACACGGCAACCAGCCTCCATCAGCGCCGGCACCTGTTTTTCCCATGAAGCACCGCTTAGTGGCCAACCGTGGATCAACACTACCGGTTTACCTGCACCGTGGTCTTCATAGTAGAGATCAATGGGGGTAGAATTTTCCTTGCCAACGGTAATGTATTGCATGGAGATTTTCCCTTCTGCAATTATAATATTTATTCTTTGGCGACGATGCTCAAAGCCTTTTCAGCCTCATCTTTCTTATGACGATTGTGCTTACCCCTTGCAGCATCCCTATTTTAAATTAGTTCAATCAATGATCTTTTGCCCTGGTGCATCATAGTCTTAAATAAGTTACGGCAGTATCGGGAGAAGTGCTTGATAATCTATCGGTGGAATATCAAAAATTACTGAATGAATTAGAAGAGAAATTTTACGCCGTCCTTCGCAATTGTGGTTTCGAAAATCTGGGGACACACTACTTAATTCATGCCCGCTCGCCAATTAAGTTATGTGTCCCTGGATCTATGTGACATGTGTTCCTTCCATCAGCCGATCAATACGGATAACTCTGCTAAGTGCTGCTGTTCTTCGATGATCACATGACGGATCTGATGTTCCAGAGTTTCATAGGCATATGTTAGATTCTCCTTATTCTCGATCACTTTTTTGTAAATGGTCTTGTAGAAATTTATCGCCTCTTTCTCTCCGGCTATGTTAAGTGTCAGAATTTCCATTCTTTCTTTAGCCGGATGCGTCTTGTCGATCCCCATTGACGGCTCCCCATCGAGATAATTCCCGATCAAATCCCGGAATATACCTTCGTGTTTTCCCTCGTCGGAGGCGATCTCTTTCAACCGCGCAATGAGTGGTTCCGAATCAACACCCTTGATCTGTTCCGCATGCGCCAGGTATTGGATCCGCGACGCCTGCTCCATCTCCAAAGCACGGTTCAACAAGGCAATTAATTCAGTTTTTATCTCGGGCATTGTGTTCTCCTGTTTTGATCATGAATGGACGTTTTTTTGTGTGAGTCCAGTTCAGGCCCTGCGGAGCGTCCTCAACCACCGGCTTTCCTCCCGAGGAGTCGACATTGTAAAAATGAAAAACATGTGAGCGAAGTTTTCTTGCCGAAGGTAATGCGTTGCAAGAAGATATTCTCTTCTGCGATCAGAAGGTTTATTTTTTGGTGCCGATGTTTAAAGCCTTTTCAGCATTCAGCCAATAATCGAGATCGTGGTCTTGTTTGCGGCCATCTTGTTCCCATAATTCATAAGCCTTTTTATTGACACACTCCGCTTCATCCTTCTTGTGACGATTGTGTTCACCCATTGCATGGTTCCCCTTTAATTTGGTTCATTTTTTACTTTTGGCTATGGCTATTAAGCAACTCTGCGCCCACTGATCAGCCCAACAACAAAGACAACTATGGCAATGACAAGCAGAGCATGAACGAGCCCGCCTAAGGTGTATGATGAAACCATTCCAAGCAACCAAAGAACGCCCAAAATTAGCGCAATTGTGTATAGCATATTCAACCCCCTGTTAATGAAACAGCGCGATACTTGAGAACGACACCCCGCTTGCGAATACCCTCTATTGCGTCTTCAGGGTTGACGTCGTCTAGTTTTTAGTCTGTGGCTTTGTTAACTTCATTTTTTAGATCTTGCCCCACATCCTTTACGTCTTCTTTTAACGATTGATTATTGCTACAACCTTGCACGGTCAACAACACAACAAATATTGAGAACAACATTCTTTTCATTTTTTCCCCCTTGTTAGTCATGCGATCATCTTAAACGAAAAGCGGCTCTGGCGAAGTCGGGGAAAGTTCTTGATCTTCAATCGGGGAAATGTACCGGGCTAAATGCGCGGAGAACGCGACTTTAGATATTTTGAGCTGCTTTAAACGTGTTTCGGAGGGGGTCCGGTTTAGAAGGAGTTGCAGGGGGCTCGGATCGCATCCCAACTGTATCCGGAGCTACTTTTTAGTGTCTTACTCGTGGAGGCGGTGAGGGTAACCCGGTGATACCCCGAATCCGGCCTTGAGCTAATGCTTCCCCGCGGGATGGCGTCCGGTTACTAAATACGGGACCAGGTACCGAACGATAATTTAGGGACAGCCTAGCTATTTAACCCATCGCTTTTGGCCATTCTGGACCTGGTTCGGTAGAGGTATGCTGCGACGATTCGCTCGCTTTACTGGAGACGCTTTGTCTCGGCACTTCTTCAATGGCGTACTGGAAAAGCCGGCGGCTGCCCGATATAAGCGGAGGCAGCGTCACGGGCGGCGGAACCGTCAAAACACGCGGCACTTGCGACGTCTGGATCTTTATCTGTAACGCCCGGTACTCGGAATTAAATTCATCGTAATTGACTTCCACAGACACCTTGTCCTCCGGGGACAGATCCGCGAGGGAATTAAACCCGTAAAATTGGGTACTGGCTTCGACGTCCACCTTGATCTCTTCGATCTTATTCGTCTGCGTATTCAAACGATAGAGTTTCAGATAGCTACTCGTGGTATTAACGACCATTACCTTGCTTCTCAGCCATAAAGTTTCCGCTTGCGCGGCCGTAACAACCGTCAATGAAACCGATATCGCAATCAGCAAAACCATCTTCAAACGTTTCATGTCCCTCCGGCGGCCGGTTTATATCAACCTTTGTTCCAATTCTGAGAGTTCGCCGCAGGCATCTGCGTGGGCTGCGCCTGCTGGCCCTCCTGCCCCTGCCCAAAAAGATCCGCAACAAACCCTCCGATAGCCCCTACGCCCGCGCCGACCAAAGCCCCTTTAATTGTTTTTCCGCCGGAAGCAGCGGAGGCCACGGCGCCGGTGATCGCGCCCGTGAGGCCGCCGCGCACGAGTTTTTGTCCTGTAGGGCTATTGATCGCCTCCATCATAGATTGGGTCACAGGTTTGGTCGGCTGCTGAGAAGTGATTGTCGGATCAAGCCGGTTCAGCGAATCCGCCCGCCACACACCAACCCTCTCCTGGCTGATCGCCGCGCGCACGACATCCTGTTTTTGCGGAACGCCCTGATAGGAGAAACCGTACATGCGCGTAAGGCTGTCCATCTTAAGACGAAGTTTATTAGGATAGGGCATGCCTTGATCGTTATAAACGGTCAGGTCCAGCGCATTCCGGCTTACGTCGGCGACTCTCCCATCCACCGTTTCGGCCAACGCCGCCGCGGTCAAACCCAAGAATACAAACACGGACACGGTCATCAAGCATATTTTACGATCCATTTGATTTGTTCCTCCATAAATGGGTTTGAGACCTGTTTAAGCCGGCTGCGAAACTTCCTGCAAAACCTCGGCGGTCCTTTCTTTTGGCGCCTCTCTGGCGATATCCGCTTGGGAAATGATGCCACAACATTTCCCTTCTTCATCGACGACCAGGATCCGGCGGATCTGATTCTCTTCAAGAAGCTTGCAGCATTCTTCAAGGCTGGCTTCCGGATTTACGGTCACGCAATTCTCCGTCATGCATTCCCGCGCAGTCGTTTCCAAAGGGCTCTTGCCCTCGGCAACCGCGCGACAGGCAATATCACGGTCGGTAATAACACCAACGGGTCGTCTCGTTTGCTCGTTTTCGATCACCGGAATTTCACCGCAATCATGACTGCACATCATCTCTGCAACTTCTTTGAGGCTTGTATCAGGGGTGCAGCAAGCTGGATTTTCAGTCATAAGGTCTCTGGCGTTCATGTATTGTCCTTTCCTTACCTTGACCGTGTGGCTACCTTTTGTCAAACCGTGAAAACTCATTGAAATAGTTCTCTTCTCAGCATCATAAGCTAATGGCAAATGTGGAAAATCAGGGCAAACCCTTGATTTTCAATAGGGAAAATCCCTGCTGCGCAATATCCCAGATTTCGGGGATTCCTAGGCCTATTAACGCACCAGTCAGGCCGCCCCCGATATATTTTCAAGCAATTACCCCGATATTCTGTGAATGCAGCAGAATGTACGATGCTTGATGGCGGTGGAGGTCTGAGTTCGTTTCTGCAAACTGGACCCGATTGCGAAGCCGACAAAGAGGCGGGATTTTATTTAAGGGAACAAAAAACGTCAAAACCAGCATACATAAAGGAGAATCCATGAGTACGAGCGAGATAAATCGAGATAAAATTTCGGCGGCGGTAGAAACATTGACCCGGGCGGCGAAGGAAAAAAAGGACGACTTTAAAAAAATATTAAGCGAACAATACGGTGATTTCTTAAACACAGTCGCCGATGCTCTTAGAAACGATGATGTTATCCATAAAGTTCAACAAAACGCACAAAACACGCTTCAAGCAGGAAAAAAGAAGGTTGCGGATCTAGATAGGCAGGTACGTGAAAACCCATGGCGCTATATAGGGACCGCGGCGGTCGGCGCCTTAATCATGGGTTATTTTTTAAAATTATCCCGGCGTTGAAAGCTCCCTATACGGGACCAGTGGTGTCGTATGCCCAGTGCAGCAAGGCTTGGCGTTGACGCACACTAAATCTGGGCATAAATCTGGGGACACGTTACTTAATTCATCCCCGATCGCCAATTAAGTCATGTGTCCCCGTATCTCTTAACCACATTGTCGATCCGCCACGAAAGCACGAGCATGTCCTTCCTAAGCCGCCAGGAAATACCTTTCTCTTGAAAAGCTGTCCGCACAAGCCCCGCGCTCAAGCCCATCAAAATTTCAGTTCCGGTAGCCCCGCCGGCGATCCGGCCTTCGAGCATCTCGGCCGCCGCCGGACGACCTTCGATCTTCAATCGCGCGATAATTTCTTGCGCTTCACCGTGGAGATCCGGCAAGGGGATTTTTCTCTTGTGCATAAACGGCACCGCTTACCAATCAGTTCCGCGACCATCCTTTTTAGGCATTCAAACCAGCAGATCGTAGAGAAAAAGTTTGGCTTTTTTGGCTTCAAATTTGAACAACAGGATGCCCAGCGAATAATAAAATAGGAACATTCCGAGAAAAACAAAGAACATGGTCATGCTTTTTGAATCGCTTCGCAAAGCGGTTATCGCCATGCCAGCGGTAAATACAAGCCAGACCGCTGAGAAAAACGCCACAAAACAATAAAGTCTCATCACGACCTTGACCGATCCATCGCGGATCCTGCCTTCGATAACGGGGATAAAGGAAGTGCGGTAATTGATGAGCACTCGTCTCATTTTGAAACGCTCTCCTTTGATCTGCCCTTCAAAGAACGCGTAAGGTTCAAGCGGGTTTCTAAACCACCGACGAGGCTCGACATTGGCGGTGATGATCCCTTGAATTTCGAAAGAGTTGTATTTGGTTTCGATGACAAATTTATCATAAGGAATAAAACTTGAAACGGTCATCGCCGAAAAATCTGGGGACACAGCACTTAATTCATCCCCGCTCGCCAATTAAGTTATGCGTCCCACAGATATCACGTAGTTTTTCATACAAAAAGGCATGGCTTCTCCGGCAAGAAGGGTGGTAAAAATCCAGCCAACCTCGGCAAGCGTCCTTGCCGAGCGCTTCTTGGGCGATTTGAAGCGTTTCTCCCCGACCACCGCAAATCACCACGTCCGGCTGGATCAGCTTCAATTGTTCAAGAAGCAAAGGGGCGAACTCTCTGGCGCCTTCGAGGATCTGGCGGCCATCGGACGACTCCCCGCCCGGGGTCTTCTTCAAATTGATGATCGCGGTGCCGTGAAATGCCTCTTTGTGATGCTCATCGGCGACGCCAAATTCGGGCCAAGAGCCGCTCGCGGCTTGTAACCCATACGCCCATTGCCCCAGCACTCGCCAATGACCTCTCCGGCAAGATAGCCGAAAATCATAAGGTTCATCGGCCGGCAATTTCTTCATCTGGACAGCGTTGAGATTTCGCTCTTTCAAGATAAAAAGAACCTTGTGGGGCATTCGGTCCCACACCTCCGGGTCGATCACGCCGTCGCGCACGAGCCTCTTGCCCGACCTCGCCTCGAAGGCTTGGAAGAGCCCGTCAATACGCCGATTAATCTCTGCTCCGGTCACATCTCCCCCTTATGCTTCCCCGCCGGACGCCGTCCGGTTAACAAACTAACTGCGTACCGAAGTGCCTTTTGGGACGACGTCCCAAAGTGTCCTTCCGGACGACGTCCCGTATGTGCTTTTGGGACGACGTCCCAAAGCGCCCTTCCGGACGACGTCCCGTATGAAAGTGTCCTTCCGGACGACGTCCCGTATGCTGGATCCGGCCAACGTTAATAGTACAAACTAACTGCGTACCAAAACGCCTTTTGGGACGACGTCCCAAAGTGTCCTTCCGGACGACGTCCCGTTTGGTACAAACTAACTGCGTACCAAAACGCCTTTTGGGACGACGTCCCAAAGTGTCCTTCCGGACGACGTCCCGTTTGGACATTGGCGGTGATGATCCCTTGAATCTCGAAAGAGTTGTATTTGGTTTCGATGACAAATTTATCATAAGGAATAAAACTTGAAACGGTCATCGCCGAAAAATCTGGGGACACAGCACTTAATTCACCACCGCT